>SXGU01121722.1_pt1 | contig 26529 bp, 40 predicted proteins | sample 3174531 | NCBI WGS metagenome assembly SXGU01 (sample SAMN11356863, study PRJNA531348) | freshwater metagenome | isolation source: freshwater sample F1-140 | place: China: Fuxian Lake, Yuxi | collected 2017-12-25 | reverse complement strand
TAAATTTTTAATATTAAAATTTGTAATAATAGTTATTGATGGTCCTAAATCATTAATCACATCATCAATTATGGATAATTCTTCTAATGTATTACAGGATATTCCATTCCAATTGTAATTATAAATTTTATTTAATTGTTTTTGATAATCACTATGTTTAGACAAAAAACTTTTAGGATTAAAAATAAGATTTGTATGAATTGACTTAGCAGTAAAAATTTTATTAATTTGTTCATGTACATCATTATCAATTAATAATGGATCACCACCAGTAATAATAATAGTTTTAGGCAAATATTTTGATATAACTATTATATTAGCAATTTCTAAAATTTTCGTATTTTCAATTTCAATTTGTTTACTGTTTTTAGACCCGCAATAACTACAATTATTGAAGCAATGTGTAGTTATTTCCCATAGTATTTCTTTAAGTTGTATATGTTTATGCATAATTTAATAATAACACAAAAAAATTAAATGTCAAGATAACAATGTTCCATTATCCTTGTGTGTTTTAATTAAGTTCCTCCATATAATCAATAGCTTCAGTTGTGTTTGTTATATTATAAAATTTAATTAAAACATCATTCCAAGAGGAAAAAAAACGTTTATATTTCAAATCGTGTGAATAATCGTTTTTATTACTAATAAGCCAATAATGTGCAAATTCATGTTGCAATGCGCCTAAATTTATGTCTCCGCCTGCTGGATTAGCACCTATTTTAATATAAACTCCTTTACTATTTTTACCACACAACCCACAAACATACATATTTGGATAAGCAGGATCAATCCAACCCCAACCATTATTGCCTTTTTTTGTGCCAACAACTTTGGTTACAGTACACCCCATTTTAATTTCTAATGGGGATTTGTCTACTTGTTCGATTATTTGTTTTGCTTTGCTTTTTTCAATTAAACATGTTTGATTAATATCGGGGGGATAATAATCTTTTAAATCATAATTTGGTGTTGTGGTACAAGAAACTGTTGTAAACAATATCCATAATGTTAATGTTTTATTTTTTATAATACTCATACTTCTCCAATTGTTTCTTTACATTTATTAATAAACTCTTGTCCATTCTTTGTTATTTGAAACTGATGATAAATCAATCCATTTTCATAAATTGAACCAAATCCAAAACATCTATTATTATCTAATTTCCACAATTTGTTATTTGCATGTCCAAATTTTAAAAATTTTGTTTTTATGTTTTTTTCTCGACATACATGTGTTAATTCTTGTGCAACATCACTTCTTATATTTTCACAAAAAGACGGTTTTCCGAGTTTTTCATATGTATTTTTAGTAATAGCAAAACAAGCAGGACCAGCATATATATGTCCAATTGATGTATTACAATTACATGTTTGTTCTATACCAATAATACACTCTTCTTTAAACAATTCAATTAATAAATAATCATAAATAATATTTTTTAATGGTATACAATCAATATCAAAAATTATATAAGCATCAAAATTGGTACTATTTATAATTTCATCAATAAATCTTCCATGTGATAATCCACCGCTAAATTGATTTAAAGGTAGTTTGAAAAAGTCAAACACTTTTTTTTGATATTTTGCAACTTCAGGATTGAGATTATGAAAACAATATGTAATAGGTGCAATTATGTTTTTTTTATAATTTACTGTTAACATCTTATTTTTTTATTAAAATACTAGTAATACTAATTGTATTAAAATGGTTTTGTATAAAAATATCAATAAGTTTTACATTATTTTTAATATAATTAAAATCCTCTGTTGTGAAAAATGCGGAGGAATAATTTGTTTCTGTTCTTAAAGCATTAATAATATTTAATGTGCTATTTTCATTATATTCTAAACTAGTATGCAAATCTTCTAATATATAAAACCCATCTGATTTGAGTTTTTTAAATAATACGCTTAATGAAACTTGTTGCTGTTTCATTTTGTGACCACCATCATCTATAATAATATCATAAAAATCATTTTTAATATTGTTTTTTAACCATTCTTCATCTTCTTGATTGCCATAAAATGAAGATATTCGTTCCTCATTAATAAAATTTTTAGGGTCGATTTCCATTCCATAAATTTGTGATTTAACAAAATAATCTTTTAACATTCTTAATGATCCACCAAACCCAATTCCGATTTCTAAAATATTATTATTTAAAAATTGTTTTTTTACAAAATATTTCTCATAAAAATCAGTAAAATTATGAAATTTTGCTTTGTCAGTATTGTGCAGTTTTCCTAAATCAGTTAAATTCATTTTAAAAAGACCTCTTTAAATTTTTGCATTACATTTTCTTTCTTATAAGGATCAACCAACTCTTTATAATTTATTGATTTGTGTATGGATTTATCAAAATTTTTAAATATGTTTAAACAATCATTATAATTGGTATAAAAAATTCCTTTATTACCTAACCGATGTATATGTTCAGTGTCTGTACCACCTTTAAAAGCAATAACGGGTTTATTATGAAACAAAAACTCAGCAATCGCAGAACTAAAGGTTTCACCGTCTTTTCTTGCGTGTATCATAGCATCACAAGTGTTTATAAAAGCGGATTTTAATACCATGTTTTGATTTTGTATGGGGGGTAAATATATTATATGTTTATGGGAGGAAAACGCATTAGTATTTAAAAATAAAAAATAAATGTTATTTGCTTTATTCGTGTTTACAGTATCAACAATTGCGGAATGAACAAAAGGGATATCAAAGGTTCCTTCTCCACCGTGTCTACCAAAAACAATAGCATCTTCCGGTATGCCCAATAAAGAACGCAAATTGTCGGTTGTTGTTTCCATATCAATAATTGGAGGAACGAAGGGTGATTTTCCTTGTGTAGCTAAATTAGAAAGCCATTCTGAAATATATGCATAAACATTTCCATGTGGTTCATAATGATTAAAAACAGCATGGACACAGTTTTTACAAACATTTGTGGTTTTATTATCAATCCAACCACCTTTTATCATATATAAAACATCAGCCTTTTGTGATTTTAAATAATCATCAACTTCACTAAAATTATTATAAGCAAAAACATCGAAACGATTTTTAAAAAAGTCTATCATTCCCTTATTATTATATCCATTGTTTTTTTCATATATAATACACGATTCGTTGTTTAAAAGGGTTATATTATTTGTCGCATAATTAAAAACCGCACTAGTTGTACCCCGTAAACATAATTGATTAGTATGAAATGCTATTTTCATTGTTTTTGTATTGTGCTTTCATATTTTTTATTTTGTAAAAAGGCTGGTTCAGTATAACAACTTAACAACTCTTCTTTTAATATTATCTCATTTAGTTTAAAATCTATGGGGTTATTTACAAAAGATATGTTTTTCAAAATTGCTGGAACACATTTTTTATTAATAACATAAGCATGGGTACAACGGGTGGTAAAACTAGGACTAGCATATAAATATACCCCATTTATTATTGTTGGTGGTTGTATATTACAACATTTACCAATAAAACACAAATCGCCATTTTTATTATTAAATTCTTCTATTATAACATTGAAAACATCAAAAGTTTCTTTGTTAAACAAACAATCATCTTCTAATATTAACGTATTAATATTATTAACATTATTATTAATTTGTTCATAAACATATGTGTGTTTTAAATATAAAGAAATTTCGCTGGGTTTAATATTTGAAACAACACCTTTATACTCATTTGGTCCAAAGCTTTCTACCCATTCTATTTCATTTTCTATATTAAAAATTTCCAATTGTTTTAAAAAATCTTCTTTTCTATCTTTTAAAACGGGATGGTGTAATATATAAATCTTGTTTATATCCAATTTCATTGTTTAATAAGCTTTTTATAATAATCAAAATATGCTTTTTCTTTGTTTTTACAAAGCAGTTTTGAATATTCGTCTTCTAACAAAGATTTATTTAATTTTTCATAATTATCAACAAACAATATAGGCAAATCTTTAAAAAAATCTAATGCAAAGGCTTTTTCACAAATAGGTATAACACCTAAATATATACATTCCCATATTCTATGACAATCTATGCTGTTACCTCTTGGAGAAATTGCATATTTATATGTGGATAATATATTTAAATAATCTGAAAAAGAATGCTTTTTAAGCATATCAAAATCTATGAAATTATAATGTTTTAATTTGTTATAAATCTCATATCTAAAAGATGTTGTGGATAAATTGAAATTACAATATATTAAATTATTTTTGGTGTTGTTTAAATCAATTATGTTTTGTAATATTATTTTGTTACCGTGTTCATATTTTTCATTAGCAATTCCGATTGGTATTGGTTGAAATTTTGGGTGTGCTAAATTAGCATTCATACCATACCACATTATTAAATTAGGGTGTTCTAATAAATCTAAATGTGAAAACGGTGAAGCATAATCTGAATTATGTGTTATTAATTTAAACTTATAATTAATGGTTGGTAATATTTGTCTTTTAAAATTAGTTATATAATCTGTTTTTAAAAAAACAACATCATATTTTTTATTACAATCAAAACAATCATTTAATGTGTCTTCATCAAACACATGATTTGCAAGTGTTTTAAATTGATTTCCTGTTATAAAGCTTGTCATAAAATATTGTTTCTCAATGTCTGTTTTAAACAACTATTCTCCAATACCAATATTTTTTAAAATATAAGCTAAGAAGTTTCGCATAGTTTGCCATTTTAACTCATATTCTTTTGGTGGTATACAGTTTGATTTAATTATATTCATTTTTTGAACCTCATTTTATTTTTTTATAAAAACATAAACCGACAGAATCATATGGCATATCATTTTTTTCAGAGTTTTTATTAGTTCCAGACAATTCTTCTATTAGTTCCCATTTATCAGATTTTTGTATGTATGGTTTAATCAATTTTGCTTTTATTGAAACATTCCCGTCATATCCTCTAGTTTCAGTACACCAATCATGCATGGAAAAAACGCTACCGATTTCAACATAATCTTCTAAATTTTTAAAATCATCCAAAGCAACATTTTCTAATTCTGGTCCATCAAAAAATATAAAATTTGGTTTTATTTGGTAAGGTTTAAGACTTTTTATTAACACATCAGAATTTACTTTGTAATAAAAAAGAGTGTTTTTATAATCTTTTATAAGCTTTTCTGGTGTTCTTAAAGGATCACAAGTAAAAAGTTTTCCGTCATTATTGTTATGTGTTAATGCCTTCAAAATATAAAAAGTGGAACCAAACCCAGTTCCACAACCAGTTTCTAACACATATTTTGGGTTATATTTTTGTATATATGTATATAATTTAAAACGTTCAAAAGGTGTCATTTCACCATTTTCAGCATTATTTTGTGTAAAAAAACTAATATTAAACATTAATAAACTCCTTAATCATTTTTTTATTATGTATATGTAAATTAAAAATTCTATAATAAATATCATTATATGCTAAAAAGGGTCGTTTTTCAATCAAAAAGACACTACATTTTTTTGAAAGCAATTCTCTTCCTATCCAATGATGTGTAAATGCAGATTCAAATCCAGCATTATGACCATTGTTTGTGCCACCCAGAAATTGTCCAAATGATCCAGAATCAAACAAATATTTGAATTTGTTTAGTTCCATCGAAAACTGATCAAAAGGCAAAACAGGGAAATATTTTACTTTGTAACTATAAACATTTTTAATTATATCAATTAAATGCATTTCTGTTATTAAATCATCTGGTATTCGTATTGCGTCACTTATATCTTTTTTGGTGGTTTCTAATAAAACACCTAATTTATCAACAAAAAAAGACATATTATCAGTATCTTTTGTGTAAAAAATACCCGCTGTTGAGGTATATGGTCCTAATGGTGCAATATATGTTCCCGACAAATTTTTAAACACTTCTAAATCATAATATATTAAATTATCGTTTTCAATATGAAAAACGTCTGTTAATTTATTATCTCTAATAACCTTATCTACTACTAATAATCTTAAAAAAGTAACCAACCAAAAATGACTATCTAAACCACCTCTAAATATAGCAATTTTTCGTATAAAATCCAGTATTTTTGAATCATTTAAAAGCGTTTCATAATCATAACAAATACAAGAATAATCTTTAAAAAAAGACTGGTTTTCCAATATATCTTTTTGTGAAACCACAACATGGATTGGACATTTTGTTATTTTTCTGGTTTGTTTAATGGAATCAAACAAATAAGAGGGGCAATCGTCTACAGTATATCCATATTGATTTGATTTATAATTTGGTATTTTTCTACCAATATGTACATAAATTAAATTCATGGGGTTGACCAATAATTTTTACTGTCTACACACCATGTTTGATATTGTATTACATCATAATCATTGTCTTTATTTTCAATATATGTTTTTAAAATTTCTTCTTTTGTCCAATTATTAATTAAACAATCATCTTGAAATTTGCCCGTTTTAAGTTGTTTTAAACGTCTAATTTCATATAATTTAGGATGATATTTTGTACAAAAATTTCCATAAATTTCTGGTTCTGCTATATGACAATTAAGACTAACAATATCATAACTTTTTTCTATAAAAGTTCTTGGTGTATATTGATATTTTTCTAACATTTCATTAATGATTTTCTTATTAAAAAAATTCATATCAGCAATAAATGTGTGTTCAGCTATTCGCCCAAAATCAAACATTTTTTTACTAAAGGTAAAATAAGGTTGAAAATTTTGTTCCCAACCAATATACCAAATAGGATTTCCTGTTTTATTGAACAAATCCAATTTTCTATTTAAAACACAATCACAATCAAAAGTAACAAAATAATTGTTTTTTGTAACATTTTGAAATAGTTTCAACATTTGTTGAAAAATCCAATTGGGTCTGAATTTCCATTTAAAAGGGTCAACAAAAGGAAGTATTTCTTTATCTAAATGATAGCTTATGTCGAAATTTATATTTAAAGGGATGATTTTATTAGGTGTGCATACATGTATATCTTCAATATTATCTAAATTATTTAAAAGTGAATTAACAACACCATATAATTTAAAATAATCTTTTGGGGCACAGGCTAAAAATATACTAACCTTGTTGTTTTCCATTAATGACAACTTTCAATTTTGTTTTTAATATATTTAAATCTGGGTTGATTATTTCTTGTAAAGAGATGTTATGTTTTTGTTTAAACATTTCAAATTCTGCTGGCAAATGTTTATCCCTTTTGTTTTCAGAATTAAGTCTACTTAAAGAGTCTGGATTGTTCATAATATATTCATCAGAGTTGTAGACATCAGGAAACCACCAAAAAGGAGACATATAATTGGTTTGTGATATTCTATAAACCATATCAATATCAAAAATATATCTAAATTCATCGTCATATATACCAACACTATCAAATACTTCACTATTGAAATAAGTAAATTCATTACACATATTTGGATAAAAAGACAAAACAACATTGTTTTTATATTCTATATTAGCTTTAGGGGTTCTTTTAAATGGAGTTCCAGACCCCCAACTTGTACTAACAAAACAAAAATATTTTATATTCGATTCTTTAGAAGCATTTATATATTTGTCGAAAATATTTGGATTTTTAATAATCATATCATCTTCACAACCAAAAATGTGTGTACACTTACGATTCATTAAAGCAACAATACCATCGTTTCTACAGAATGCTGGATAATGATTTTTATTGTGCTGTATCCAATCACCTTCATATTTATTGGTGTACACATCACCCCCATTGACCACCACTAGTTCATCAATTTTGTTGAATGGTATACTTTCATAAAGCTTTTTAAAATAAGCTTCAGAATTATATGTTGTTATATATAAACCAATTTTTTCATTCATATTTTTAATAATTATAAATTATATCATAATTTTTGTTTTGTTGCACGTCTGAATATTGCTCATTTAAAAAATCAATATTATTTAATTCGTTTTTTATGATTTTATTATATATAATATTTCTTTCTTTTTCCATTTTTGAAACCAAATAATAAACACAAGAAATGTTAAACGCTCTTTTTCTTAAAGAATACCTAATACTTCGTACAACAAAACCAAAAACTTTATAGGCACAATTTTTAACGTCTTTTGTCAAATCTAATCTGCCTAAAACATCTTCAAATTTTAAATGACAAATTAATTTTTTAGGTTGTTTTTCTATTTTTTCTTTGATTTCTTTAAGTTTATCGATAGATTGTTTAAAATATGTTTTTTGTAAAATAATATCTTCTAAATGTTTTATAAAAAAGTCAGAGACATAATAATTAACAACACAAAAAAACTTTTTATTGTTTATATCGTCTTCATATTTGTCTTTAAAACCGTTTTTTATTTGCTTATTAAAAAAAACAATATTGGGATCGTTTTCAGTGAAAGACTCTATATGTAAGTTTTGTGTAAATTGTGCTATAAATATATCAATTTTTCTTTTACAAATTGGCGTAACATCTTTAAAAATATCATAACCAATTTCTGGATATGAGCATTTTCGCATTTCCTCATAAATTTGTTCTAAATTTTTATCTTTATTCATCTTTTTTAGAATAATTTTGTTTAATTTCTTCCAGTCTTTGTAAAATTTTTGTTTCGTCTGTTTGTTTAACATCTTGAGGATAACAACCATAAAGATATTTAAAATATTCTATAGCGTCTTGTAAATTTTTAGCCCATTCTTCTTTGTTTTTTCGTATTTCGGACCCTTCAAAATTCTTTTTAATATCATCTATATATTCCCAAGAATTGTGTATATCAGGAAAACACCAAAAAGGAGGCATAATCCCCTTTAAAATACAACGATAATGTAAATCAACGTGTTCAAAAGCGTTTTTATAAATTTCATCGTGGTATCCAACGTTCTTTATAACGCCTTTATGAAAAAAAGTAAATGCGCCTAATATATTATGATAAAAATCGACATCAATACCATCATAATCAATAGTGTTTTTAACAACTATATCACCTGTTTGCGGGTTGCGATTGTAGTTACCATGTCCACCATAATTAAGTGTCCACAATCCACTTTTTTTAGCTGTTTTAATATATGTTTCAAATATTGTGGAATTTTTAATAACAACATCATCTTCCATTAAAAAAAGATAATCACAATCATCTTGTAACATCATTCTTAATGCTTGATTCTTGCCTATACCAACCCAAAACTTCTTTTTATATTCGTGTACTTTTTTAGCTTTTTTATAAACTTCTTGTGTATATCCGGTTAAATCATCCCCCGTATTGACCACATATAAATCAATACCGTCTGGTACAGAATTGATAGCTTGTTTAAAAAAATCAGGTCGATTATGTGTAATTATTGATAAACCAATTTTGTCCATATTAGTCTTTCCTTTCGGACCAATGTGCCAAATGTATAAACCAAATTAAAAAAGCAATTAAAATTAAAGCCGGATTTAATTTTAAACCCAAAATTATTAAAACAGCAATAAACAATGTCATTTTAACCTATTCTTTCTAAACAATCATTATAAATTTGTAATATTTCTTTTATAACGAGTTCTTTATCTAACTCCGTATTAATATTTTTAATAAACTCTTTAATGGCATCTTCTGTGTTTATTTCAACTCCATTTAATTCTACGTTTTCATTAATTTTAAATAAATCATTTTGAAAATCAATATTTAAAGTTAATGGATGTAAAGAATTTAAACTTGTTGTAATATTATTTAATTTGTCATATTCTAAATTTTTATCAACAATAAATTTAACAAAATTATTTTTAAATTTGTTCTTATATTCTGCTAATTTATTCGTGTTTTCCATTAATTCAGAAAGTCTTATTACATAATGTTTTGGTGTGGTTTGAATTTTTATAAACTTATAAGTTAAATCTTCCATATTTAATATATAAACACCATTGTCATTATTCATTTCACCAAAATTCATTTGAAAAATAGACCCGACATAATTAATAACACCATTTGGATATGTTCTTTCTTGATTAATATGAAAATGTCCTGAAAAAACCAAAGAAGATTTATTTAATAAGTCTGTCGAATTAACCCCTTTTTCACAAATGTTCATTGATGACTGTTTAAATGTATTAATTTCAAAATGACCAAATAAAACATCACATTTGGGGAGTTCATCAATAGCATAAACCCAAGGCACAAACCCTACTTTTTTATTATGTAAAATCTCCACCTCTGATTTATCATATATTTTAATGTTTTTCCAGCCGTTAAAAATTGATAATGAATTGATTTCATTACTATTAGCTAAAAAAGTATCATGATTACCAACAACAATAGACCATTGAAAGTCTTTCAAAATAGTAAAAAATTTTTCAGCAACATGTAATGTATCAACACCAATTTCTGTTCTGGAATTATAAACATCTCCTACTTGTATACATTTTTCAATTTTGTTTTCCAATAAAATTTCTTTTAAAGTATTAGCATAATCCAAATGTATTTTATGATAAATTGGTGAATCGCCTTTTAAACCCAAATGAATATCACCAATAATGGCAATATTATGGTTGGACATAGTTTTTTCCTTTTTTTCTAACAATGTTTGCTCTACGTGCGGCTACTTTATCAAACTTTTCGTATTTTTTAGGTGTTTTAAAAAGATAAACATTTTTAGGTTCTGGAAGTACGTCTTGTTTAAAAGCCATCATGTATTTTTCATAATTGAGTTTTGCAACTTTTACTTCTTTTACAACTTCCCAACCTTCAGTTGTTTCCGATAAAATAGGGTCTTGTTTTTCATATTTTGGTCTAAGCTGATTATAATATTTTACTTTTCTAATAACAGCAGGAACCAACACACATTCTTGTTTTTCTACATAATTTTTTGAATAATTACAAATAAATCCCATATAATTTAATCCTTTCGTTTATTGTTAATAATAACACTATTTTTTGAAAAAACAATCATTCATCAATAAAATTTTTCGTGTCTTTACTTGGTGCAGGTAAAACCTGTTGATTTATTAAATCAACATATATTTCTTCACCATATTTATGTATCATATGGTGTTCTTTTTGTTCTATTTTAATACGATTTATAAATGCATTATAAACAATTTGAGAGAAATAACTAAAAGCGTTGCCTAATTCGGGGTTGTATTTTTTAGAGCGTAATGCCTGAATACATTTTACAATAGCATCGCCTACCATTTCTTCTTTCCAACTATAATTAATAAAATTTGGAGCAAAAGAAACCCGTTCACAGAGATGTTTAACATATAAAGCTAAGGAATTACAAATTTTATCGGTTTTGTAAAATTTAATTATAAGTGTTCTGAACGTTTCTGGTTCAATATAGTTTTTTTGGGTTTGGGGTGTCGCTTCTTTAATCTTTTTAACTTTTTTATGTGTATAAAAATCCTCATCATGAATTATTTTTTCTAATTCGTCTTTTTCTTCTTTTTCAATATTAGGAGTGTCTTCTTTAGTCAGTGCATCTTCGTATTTCTCAATGTGTCGTAATTTTCTTTCTTTTTTTGACAAATTCTTTCTATAAAACATATTTTCATTAACCTTTCGTAGTTTCAATAAAGCAAATTACAAATTTGCTTCTTTTAATTTGAAAATTTCATATTTAAAATCTTCTTGTTTATAAAGTTCTAATCTTTGTAAAAGATGTCTATATTCATATTTAAGATTACTGCTTATATCATAAATAGTAGCAATCTTTTTTGAAGAATGTAATCTCGCACTTCTACCAAAAACCTGTATTAACCGTTCTTTACTTTTTCCAGTAGACGCTAATATAATATTATGTAGATTGTTAATAGAAACGCCTGTAGAAAAGATTTTTGCTATAGCTATACAAACTACATTATCTTCTTTTTCCATTGTTTTCTTTATTTCTTCTCTAACTACTGTTTCCACTTCACCATTAATTAAAAAAACTTGCTTATCTACCATTTCTTTTTTAAGTTTTTCGTATACTAAACTTGCATGTTCAAGTCTATCTAATATAATTAATGTGTTTTTATTTAATTTTTCACTTATTTTCTTAATAACAATATTTCTAAAATTATTGGATTGTATAAATTCCAGTTCTTTTTCATATTTATATGTTGAAAGTTTGGTGTTTTCTTCTTCGTTTTCATTCTCTGGTTCATATATTCCAAAATAATCTGGAATATCTTTATATAATAACAATAAAACCTTTACTTCAACATCACTAATATACTTTTTATCAATTAAATCCTGTCTGGGTACTTCATGTATAATGGGTCCGGTTTTACCAATAATGCTCCATTGATCAATTAATGTATTAGGTAAAGTTGCTGTAAAGGAAAACCGATGTTTGGTTTTTATAAAATCAAAAATGTCTTCGTTTCTACTGTTCTTTTTAAAAAAATGTATTTCGTCTACAATTAACAAATTAATATCATTAAAGAATTTTTCAAATATTGGTCTTTCATTAAGTTTTTTCAGTATTTTAGGTTGGTCTTTTTTTAAGTCTTCTAAATCTTTTAATGACTTTTTATATTCATCGCTCGTTGGTTCATATATTTTTAATAACTTTTCTGTCCCAAGTATAGCAATTTTGTTTTTCTTATAATCTAATTGTACATTATCTGTTTTTGAATATAATATATTACTATTTGTTATAATAATTTTAGAATCTTTATTTAAATCGTTTTCACCATCCCATTTTGAAAGTATTTCTTCATTTATTCCATATTCAATAAAATCATTATATGTCTGTTCAACAAGATGTGGTAATGTAATAATTAATGATTTAGTTTTATTATCATTCTTTCTAATCGTTTCAATCAAATTAGCCATTATAAGCGTCTTCCCTGATGCGGTAGGGGACAATATTATACCTTTACCATTACTTATTGCCTTTTTAATAGCTAATTCTTGATAATCACGCAATTCCATGTTCAATTTTACTAATTTGTCAGATTTAAAATTGTATTCACTATTAAAAACACTTTTAAAATCATCAGTAAAAATTATTTGAAAAGGTATGTCTGTTGTTTTAAGATATTTTATTATTTCAACAACCAATCCAATTTCAAAATGACCCGTAACGGATATTGCATATTTTCTGTCTGGAAAAAACTTTCTGCCAGTTATTTTCTTTTTAAGCCCTGCTTTTTCATCTTTTTCAGAGAAATGTTCACGTATATTATCAAGAAACCCGCTTTTTAAAAAAGCCTTATTCTTTTTGAAATCATAATTAAATTCTATAAACATATTAGGTAATTTCTAATTTCTTGAGTTCAAGCAAATTTTTAATGTCATATGACATAGATGTGATAATATTTAGTGCTTTTTCTATTAATTCAATATATAAATGTTCTTTTTTAATATTTATAATTATTTTTCGTATTAATTCATGGTTCTTTGCAGTGTTTTCTATGGTGATTTTTGAAAGCTTTACTTCTGCCTCTTTTTCTATCTTTTCTGATATTTCTATTATAGCTTTTTTTTCTAATTCTTCTAAATTAACCATTTCTTCTTTGTGTGTAAAGAGATATTTTAAATATTTCGCTTTGATTGCAGGTAATTTTAATTGCATTTCTTCTAAATTTAATTGGTCTAATATCGTATCGTTTTTTAATTCTTCTAAATATTTTGAAAGTTTGTCGTCCATAAAATTTCCTATTATTCCTCATATAATACCATATTATAATTAAAAATCAATCTTTTTTTATAAATATTTAAAATGAACTCGAAATCTTTAAATACTTTTAATAAAATATATGATCAAATCATAAGAGAATCAAATATGACAGGGGGAGAAGGGTCAGTTTGGGGTGATTTGGGGGCTGGTCACGGTGGGGATTTTGGAAATAGTGATTGGTATGCCTCCGGAGATTCAAGAAATATCTTTGGTGTTTCTGGTAAAAAGAAAAAGAAACACAAAAAATTTAAAATACATCGAAGAAAAATTAAAAATAAACTTTAATTTTTAATTATTTTAGCATATAATTTTTCTGCTTTAATATCTTCATCATATAATTCTGAAAAATTTTTTGCATAACCTTTTGCAACCCAATTTAAATGTGCATCGTCCCAAGTAACTTCTTTATTTAAACGTTTTGATTCGTCCCATTTATATATTTCGAGACATTTTAATTGACAAAGCATTCTAATATAGTTATCATCATGACTTGATAAAATAATTTCTTTTAAAAGACAATATTTTTCACCACATTGACAGACTTCACAAATTTTTCTTGCTAATTTTGTTTTATTAGTTAATGACATGATAACCTTCTTTATTTATAAAGTTTATTTAATATTTTTTTATGGTGTACAGAAAAATTAAAATAATTTTCAAGTTCTGGTGTGTTTAAAATAATTTGTTTTAATATATTATCTATATCAAAAATGTAATTATCAATAAAAAAAACAAAATCAACATATGTTTGTGTAATGTTTTCTGGTATATCTATTTTTAAATAATACATGAGTTCTGTTTTTTGCGAATCAGTAAAGACCTGTTTGAAATTAAAAACAACATCCATTTCAATTTCGGTTTTTTCATCTAATAAAATAACATATTCTTCAAAATTATTAAAACGTAACTGATTAGTTAATGTAATATTGTTTTTGTTTCCATGTTTTTTCCAAAACTCTTCAATTTTTTTAAAAAACACGGGTATAATTTTTTGTTCGGTCGAATTAAAAACTTGTTTAATTTTTTGATAAGCAGAAGTTTGATTCTTTAAAGCATCGTCATATGGTGCATCATTTTTTAAAATATTTTTTAATGGTATTATTAAAAGCGATTTAAAATCATTTGTAAACATTTGTTCTTCTTCATCATAAACAAAATTTTTAAGTGGGTTTTCTTCATCAGCATCAAATAGTTTGATATGTTTTTTAAAGACATCGCTTTTGAATAAACCAGCTTTAAACAATGCTACAATCAAATTTTGTTTAATTGTTTTATAATTTTCTTCAACTTTTTTTATGTCGTTTGAAAAGCTTTCGAACACATCAGTATTGTTTGCAACTTCATTTTCAGTGTTAGACCAATACACGAAGAAATTTTTTGTTTTTTTATCATAGTAAAACCCTTTTATTAAATCAGGCTCAACTTTTTTATTCCTTAAAAAATCTACAATAAAAACTTCTATTTTTTCATTATTTAAGTCACCATTGTTATGATAACCGTAGTTTTTTCGATAATAGCATTCTATACTATAACAGTCTAAATTTTGTAATAAAGTCGTATTTTTTTCATCAATCATTTCTAAATTAGACAAATCAAATTTGGTGATTCCTTCGGTATTAAAATATATTTCCTCAAGTAGTTCATCATCATCATTTAAAATAAAATAATCTATAGAAGAATATTTAGCAGATTGATTAAATTCTTCTTCAATTCTGGTCAATTCTTCTACGTATTGGGCTAATCTGTCTCCACTTAAAACGTTACCACTTTCGTCTTTAAACGCAACACTACCAAAAAAGGTTTCTGTGTCAAAAAAATCATTAAACAAACTACTATCGCTAGAATCAGCATAACTACCACCTGTTCTATATAATTTATTATTTTTAAATAAGCTTTTTATTTTTTCAATGTTCAATATATTTTTTTGTTTCTCTTTTAAAAAACCAGTAAGTATTTCTAAAAACCCATCAAAATTTTTACCATAAACTCTTTTTTCTGGTATTGCTAATTCAACAGTTTCGTCTGTATCTTCATCATTATAAACATATCTTCTTACTCTTATTCTTGAAATAGCACTAATCCCATCGATTTTTCTTTCTTTATCATAAAAAATTTCACCATTTTGAAAGGTTTCTTTGTTTAATTCGTTTAGATTAGTTTTATTAATTAAATAAGCAACGGGACCACCCGCAACAGCTTCTTGTAATGCACAATGAAAATACGAACCGCCTTGGGAATGACAGGAATGTATCTTACCAATATCGCTCATTCTTGCAACATCAACAGGGTTTCTGCTTAATATAATAACATAATCAGATATTTTATCTATTTCTGTAATATTTGTATGATATTTTGCAAACCAATTTAAATACTTTTTCTTTTCATCTTGCGAAATTTTTAAATTAGCAATAGCTTTACCAAAACCAATTCTTTGTTCTTTCTCTTTTTCTCCTTCGGGTGTTTTTAATTTGATTTTGCGTATAATTTCTTTTTTGTTTTTGTCAATAGAGTCAAAATTTGGTATTTTTTTAAATTGATTAATTATTTCATTATATGTTTCTGTTTCTGCCATTGGTATAATAATTCTTATGTTTTCTCCAAAAATATTATCAAACGAAAAAGATTTTTTGTTTTCTTTAATACGGTCTATATATTTTTGTTCTAATTCTAAAAGTAATAAATCATTAAAAATATTATTTATTTTGTTTTCTTTATTTAATATTTTATTTGTTTTTTTAATATCATTCTTATTAATTTGATTTTTAAGTTTTTTTTCAACTTTTTCTAATTCTTCATAATAATCAGAATCGATTTTATTATCTTTTGTGATTTTGGGAAATTCTTTTATATGATCTGTTGCAATTTTTTTAGCTTTTTGGGGCGAAGGTGTATGTTCAAATTCTACTTTTTTACCTTTGTTTAATGTTTTTTTATAAAAATCTTTAAAATTCATAAAATATTCTGCCTTTTAATTATTTATTGTTTTTTTTAAAAAAAGTATAAATATTTAAAACATGGAAAAAATTAATAATATTAAAAAAGAAATTGAAAACCTTTTACCATTAATGGTTAAAGAAATACAAAAAATTTATGACGAATGGACTCAAGACGATTATGGTGTTGACGAAATATTAGGTACTGGTGGTATTTGTGATCAAATTTCTCAAAAAACAGGGGAAATATTAGCACAACATGGGTTTGATATTGTTGAAGGAGGTATGGATGGTGATGATCATGCTTTCATTATAGCAATTAAAAATAAAACAGCCTTTATTGTAGACATTCCACCTTATGTTTACGAAACCGGTGGTGGTTATAGTTGGAAAAAACGACCTAATGTTGTTTTTTCTCCAAAAGATTTTGACGTTGTTAAAACAGAATATGAATATTTTAAAATCGAAGAGAATTTATTTAATAAATTATATAATCAAATATTGAAAGAAACCATTGATATACACCACAAAAAGATTTAAAATATATGAGTAGTTATTCAAAGCAAAAAGGGAAAACATATGAAAGAGACCTAGCAGAAAATCTTTCCAACGTTTTTTCCTTACCTTTTCGAAGAATTCCAAATTCTGGTGCGTATATTGGTGGGACAAACATTATAAAAGCAGAAGAATTAGATAGTGATCAAATTGTTTTTTATGATGGGGATTTAATTGTGCCCAAAGAATTATCATGCTTTTCTTTTGAAGCAAAATTTCATAAAGATATTGGTAAAATATCTTCGTGGTTTGATGGAAACAGTATTATTGATGACTGGATTAAGCAAGCATCAAACACTAAAAAGAAATATTGGTTATTATGCTTTAAATTAAATAATATTGGTGAGTTTGTTTTATGGAATATTAATAATCTTTGTGATATAATAACAGTAGGTAACATATTAATCTACAAAAATGATTTTAAAATATGTAGATTAAATTGGTCAAATGGGGTTTTTAATATAAACAAAGAAAAAATGCTCAAATTAAATAAATAATTTAAAAGGTAAATTATGGCTGACAATGTAACAAAATGTTTGTTTTGTAATAGTATTTCATGGGGGAAAGAGTGTAGATGGTCTCCTTTCAAAGTACATGTACATAACACCTTTGGTAAAAAATGTTGTTTTTGTGGGTCTTTTGTTACGGTTGGTCCAAGTTGTAGATGGTCACCAACAGGCAAGCATATGCCATTTCCTAATATGATTTCAACATTTGTTCCTGAAAGTTTGTCTTATAATTATCTAATTCAAAGGTTTTTAAAAGACTATAAAGACTTCCCAGCTTTTAAACAGGGTATAATTGATAAAAACGGAAACACCCTTGTCTCCACCCTAACCGAGAAAGAAAACCGCTTTTACGGCATTCTAGACCGCTTCATTGTCAAAATTAGAAGCCTATTGGGGGAGAAGTTTGATCTACTCAAAGATTCTGTAATTTTAGAATCATATTCAAAAAACGGAAAACCGGCCTTTTCGCCTGATTTATATAAGAAAGAGCTTGAATTTAAGTATGAAGCCGAAGTTATTATAAAACGTTTAAAAGAAACTATTAAAGAAAAAACCGAACAAGGCTTACCACAAGACACTATCGATAAAGTACTTCTTGAAATATTTAATATCAATTAAAAAATTAATTTGTTAACATAACCTATTATGTTAAAACCGTTTCCGAAATCTTTTTAAAAAAACATCTTTTTTCTAATTAAATAGTTCTGAAATGCAAAACATCCTCTTAAATTTTAATCTCATTGATTATTCCACCGTTTTTAAAATTTTTCTGATAAACTTTTTAAACGATCTTAAAAAATATGAGTTAATTAAAAATAAAGAAATCAACTTATATAATAAAGATATTAAAAAATTGTTTTTAAATAATTATATTAAAACCTTCTTGGACGTTTTGAAAACACCCAAAACTATTATATTAATTAATAATGAAAAAATTGAACAATATATTAAAAAAGAAACGATTATAATAAACATTAAACAATTCGAAAATTTTTTAAATAAGATGTTAAAAATTATTGTAAAAAGTTTTCCTGATAAAGTTTTTTTAAACAAAAACAATTTGTCTGAACAAGATTTCAAATATTATGTTTTTAATATGTTATTAAAATATAAACAAATCAGTTTTAATAAGATCAGAAAATTCGGGATTAAAAATGATTTGATTAAAACAAATGTTTTTTTAAACAATATTAAAAATTCGTTCTAATTTTAAGAATTTAATACTAATTACAAAAACTCCTTTTAGAAAATGATTTATACATTAGTTATAAGTTTCTTACAAAGAGTAGTTAATAAGTTCTTAATATTTTACTTATATTCTTATATATAAGAATATAAGAAATGGTCTCTAACAGTGTGTAATGTGTTCCTAATGTATTTTATCCAAAAGTTTTTTATTGTCAAGGGGTTTTTTGAAATTATTTTGATATTTCTTTTAATATGTTAAAATAAGATCAACAAAAAACGAATTAGCAAATCTTTTTTAATAAATAGTTAAAAGGGGAAAACATGAAGAATTTTGATGAATTAATTGAAGAAAAGATGAAAAAATATGTGAATGAGGCGATGGCAACACCGTTTACTGTTGGAACCCCAACAACACAACAACCAACACAACCACAGGTACAACAGAAACCAGTCGCACCTGAAGATCAAGTAATACAGACATTACAGACTTTGCAAAATTTATATAAACAAAACCCTACATTAGCAAACAATAAAAAAATACAGGATTTTATTGTAAAAACAACTGGTCAACCAGTACAGAATCAACAAACACAACCAACTACGAGCGTGTGAAGATTGTAAATATTTAAAACTTATTAGGAAATGGATGAAATGGATGAAATGGATGAAATTATGAAATTTGATGTACTTTTCAAAACATGTTTGAATGAAAACAATGGGTTTAATGATGATACACAGATAACACCAAAAGATGATATGGGAAGACAAATACACAATAGGCTTATGGGGTCGTTGAATGTAGACGAATTTAATATTACCAACGAAGAGTGGTTAATGATTGAAGAAATTATATCGAATACTGCTAGTGAAATCATTAAGGTTTTATCTCCAAACGTACAGAAAAAAAGGGATAATCGTATTTTAACCCCAGAAAGATTTTAATGAAATTTACTAATATATTAAAGGATTATTTAAGATTATTGGAGCAAGAAGGAACACCATTGACCCCAAATGTATCGGTTGGGGAGGTGGACCCAAATCAACCCCCTTCTCCCAACACACCTAATGATCAAATACAAGAAGTTGAAAACGAACCAGCATCAACCGTTTTTACTTATTTGACAAAAATGCTTGCTTATGCTTTTCAAACAACAGATAATAAAAAGAATATTAAATTTTCAGATAATTTTAAAGATATTAGTATAAATCCTATAAAATATGCTGAAATTATATTAAAACAATTACCAATAGAAGCACAAAGAGATTTACAGCAGGGGGATGGTAATGTAGGGGAAACAAATGAAAACGAAACAAAATTTATTAGTCCTGTTGTAAACAATATAGTAAAAGCTTTTTATATTCCTAATAAATTAGAAAACCCCGAATTTGAAGAAGATGCTGCAAAGATTTCTACAGATATTACACCTCAAAACGCCAAAAAAGAATATAATAATATACTTAGTATGTTACAAAAATACCCCGAAATTTTTAAAACTTGATAAAATTTAACTATTAATAATTAATTAAAAGGAAAAAATATGAGAATTGTAGTCTCCGGTTCAGCAGGAATAGGAAAAACAACTTTAATTAATGATTTCTTACAAAAATGGCCCATGTATAAAAAATCAGGCGAAACGTATAGAGAAATGGTTAAGGAAAAAAAGTTAAAATTAAATAAAAAAGGTAATAAAGAATCACAAGAAATTATTTTAGGGGCTTTGATAGATGAAGTTATAAAATATACTAAAAAGACGGATAATGTTATACATGATAGGGGTCCATTGGACGCATTAATTTGGTCTATGTGGATGAATGCTAAAGGAAAATCCGACATATCAGATTCAGATATTAAAAATTACTTGAGTTTAGTTAAAAAAACAATGAAATTCGTAGATATTATTTTTTATATACCAAGAGATGAAAAATATATAATCGAAATGGAAAATAAAGAGAATAGAGAAAAAGACGAAGTTTTTCAAAAAGAAATTGATATGTTTTTTCAATTAGCTAAAGAATCATGGCAAAAAGAAGAAAACGTTTTTTTTCCAAAAGATGATACACCCCCTGTTATTGAAATTTTTGGTAATAGGGAGGAGCGATTAAAAATGATTGAGTTATATATTTCTAATGAAGGCAAATCTCATAGTGAAAATCAATCATTATTACAAGATTTTTTGGATAAAATGAAAGAACAAGTAACTGACCCGTTGTTACCCAAGATACCAATTATTAGAAAATAGCACAAAAATAAATAAATATTTAAAATTATTAGGAGATAGGTGAAATTATGAAATTTGACAAACTTTGCAAATTGATTTTGAATGAAGGCGACGAATTAATGGATGATATGGAAGATACTAATAGTTCGGAAATAGCAACAACCTTGCCAGATGTTAATGAAGAAGGGGAAGATTTTGTTGATCCATCAGAAACAAACCCTTTTAATGCAAAAGTTGCTAATTTGCTTAAAAAGTTTCCAAATCTTCCTAAAATTGCGGCAGAAAAAGCAGTAAAAGATGATCTTTATGAAGACATGATGGGTTTTGATTCTGCAAATTTAGTTGCTCCCGTTGAAGATTTACCAGAAATTGGTGAAACAGATTTGGGTACACCTGAAAAGACAGATTTTGAAGACGTTCGTACAGGTGTTAAAGGGTATGAGCAAGAAAAAAAGGCTTTAGAAGATGATAGTTCAGCCGAATTTGATCGTTTAACATCAGAATCATAAAAAACGATGAAATTTGAAAAAAGAATTGAAAAAGAACATAAAAACCTTCTTAAAAATGTGTTAATTAAAGAAGAAGGAGAAGATTTCCTTCAAAATTTAACACGTTCAATTCTACAATATGGTGTGCCGTTCGGGAAAACTGAAGGCGCAACTTATAATTGGCAAGAACCAAAATTTGATGCTGGTGTGAATGATTATGTTTTATTAGACCCAAAGAAAAACATTTTCATTTTGGAAGATCAGTTTTATAATCCCACAATACGGGCAAATATTGAAAAATTAGCAAATAATTTAACATTAGTAATAAATCAGTATTTAGTAACACAAAAGTTTTCAATTAATGTTAAAACAGTATATTTAAACAATAAAAACACACCACAACCCGTTACAATATTAGCCTTGCCAAATCAAGTACCAACAAAAAGTAAAACAGGCAACAAATTAGGAATTAACCAAATACAATTAAAAGATATTAAAACTAATAATGTATTTGTTGGTACTATTATTAAAAATAATATTTATACGGTTGGTACAGAAATCGGAAGGATATCAAAAGCGGTAGAATTAACACCTTTTGATGATGATGGTAAATTAATACAAGGCAGAAAGATCATATTACAATCTTTAATTTATCAATCTTTTTCAGGAAGTTTTTCACGAGGTGCGGATTCTGTTAAAATTTATGAAATTGATAGTGGTAAGATTTTTTTGGGCAAAAACAGACAAAGAAACATCGATTATAGAACAGTAGAAACAGCAAGTAATTATAAAAACATGCATGAAGCAATAATGGGGGTTATTAAAGAAAACAAATTTGTTAAAAAAATTGTTTTTTATATGACCCCTGAACAACACGAGCAAGCTAAAAAAGGTGGGGGTATGAAACAGCTTGGTAAAAAGGTTTTACAAACAGCCTCACAAACAATATCACAAATACCGTCCGTGCTTTCTGGCAAAGATATGGGGAATGTTATTCAATGAACCAATTTAATCAAATAATAGAAAAATATGTTGTTAAAAAAATATATGCACCAAGATTAAAATTTTCTGATGAATTTATACATGTTTTTATTAAAGAAATAGATGCTTTAACGGCAAACAAAGTTTCTTTTGAAAGAATTCAAAAGGCAATATCATTTTTGTTAGACGAAGTTAGGCAAACCGGCAAATAAACTACCCTGTGACTAAAGATCACAGAGATGGACGAGTACAGACCAGCAAAAGCTTAAACTTTAATTAACCTCATTTTTGCAGACATTCCACTAAAGCTATTTTTAATCAGAAACTCCGGATTAATTGCGTTTAAGTTAAAATGGCAACATAATTCGTTTAAATCTTTAAATTTTTCAGCATTTTTGGGCCAAATAAATACTAATTCGTTATTATCTATCAAATCATTATATTTTTTAATAACTTCTTTATTGTCCAATTGATTATCTAATACCCAAATTTTCTTATATAAAAACAAATCGTCTAAAATTTTCTTTTGTAATGAGGAAATAGAAAGACCAGCCATAGAAACACCATTTTTTACGAACATACTATCAATTGGTCCTTCAAAAATGAACAAATATTCGAAATTTCTATCAATTTTATTAATTCCAAATATGGTTTTATCAGAATCCATTTTTGAAAGATATTTTGCAGTATCATTTATATTATTTTTTAATATTACTCTTGATTGATAAAAATCTATTTTATTGTTTAGGTTGTAAAATGGTATACATAGACGGTTTTTATGAATAAAATCCGTTAAACTCAAATATAATGGAACAGAATTGATGGCTGTGTCCAGTTTTCTTTGTTTTATATAGTCTAATACATATTTAACCATTTCATTATTTTTATAATAAGTAGTTTGAATAGGATCAGACAAATTTATTGAGTTATAAGGTAATGGGGTTTGTTTTTTTGTTTTTTTGAATAATAATTCGTCTTCTTCAATAGATTCAGGAATGATTAAATGATTAAAATTTTTAGATTCTTCAAAGATTTCTTTAAATTGTTTTTTTGAAACTTCAGAAATCCATTTAATAGGACTCCAAGTTCTTTGACAATTATGACAAAAAATCAAATTTTTATTTGGAATAAAAAACAATCTACTTTTTTTATTGTAACTTTTCCCTTCATTACAAATAGGACATTTACCATTATAGACTGCCTGTGTTTTTTTATAGTTGGCAGAAGGAGAATATCTATAAAACTCTTGTATTACATATTCGGTTGGTAGTTCGTGCTTATTAAACATAAAAATCCGTTAATATTTAGAAGAATAATAACGGATTTCAATAAGAAAGCAAGAGTTTAAAAGTTGTTAGGTTGTTTTTCTTCAGGGGCAGTTACAGAATCAAGTGTTTTACCATATAATCCTTCAGAAACTTTTGCTAAATCTGTTGCTAATTTTGTTAAATCCACGTTTTGTAAGTCTTCAGCAATACTTTTTAAATTGCCCGTTAATAATTCATTACGTAATTCATGAATAGTTACAATCCAATTTTTAATTTCACTATAATATTTTTTAGCTGTTTTTACAATAAGTGTTTTGTTTTCAATAGGAATTTTACTGTTTTCGATTTCGGTTTCTAATTGGGTTGCGGCTTCTGGTTCCATATTGTTCATTAAAATTTCATTGTCGTTTTTTAATGAAGGGTCGTCTTTTTCATTAAGTAAAGCATTTGCAAAGTATTTTGTAAATTTTGACATATAATCTCCGTTTTTAAATATTTATCGATTTTTAGTTGCTTTTTAATTAAAAAATGTTAAATTGTGTTAAAGGAATATTCATGACACAATACGAATTGTTTAGTAATAAAGATTTTAATGAACTTTTTTCACAAAGATTTGATAAAAAAGGGTCTGTTTCACGTATTGGTAATATTTATTCATTTTTAGCCCCTTTAGAATTACAATTAGATAATAGACAAGTGAAGTGTGCCGATAATATGATAAATTTTTGTTTGCAATTACCAGATTATGATATATATGCTGTTTTGGCAATAAGAAGATTGTTTAATACTAATATAGCAAATATTGTAGCAAATATGTTAAAATGTAATATTGAAGTCGAAAATTCTGATATTATTATTAAAAAAGAACACAAAAATTCGGGAATTACACAATTAGATGGTATTCTTAATTTGAATTATATTAAAAGAATTAATAATATCTATTTAGTATATGTTGGGTTATATAATAATTCGGGCGAATCTTCTACACCTAGAGCATTTTCATTAAATTTAACTTTAGATCAAACAAATGTTTTTATAAAACAAGTTAATAATATGTTTTATCAATTAGTTAGTGGTTTGTTTGTGGAATCTTTAGAAATTAAATCAACTTGAGTCGAGAAAACACACTAAAAGATCAGCACATGACGAATAATAATAATCTCCCAATTTGGTTAACTAATGATTCAGAACTACATCCAGAAACAGATTGTCCATCATCTGAAGATTGGCTTGGTGTGTTTATGATGGGGACACAAAAATGGATAGTGTGTTCAAAATGTGGTCTAGTGTGGGATTTGGTTAATAATGTACCAAAAATACGAGAGTCCCTATTGTTGAGCAAGAAGGAACATCATGAGCAAAGAAACTAATAACCTGAAATCTGTGTCGTCAAATGTCTTGTTGGATTATTACCTACAGCGGCACCTCAACAGCTTGTGGATCGAGTTAAATATTTCATGTCAAACGCCTAAAGTATGAAAATTAAAGTAATTAGTGATTTACATGGTATCTTTCCAGATGAAAGCATTTCTGATAATTGTGATGTATTATTAATCTGTGGTGATATTTGTCCTACCCATAATCATTCTCGTAATTATCAAGAACATTGGATAAAAACAAATTTTTCATATTGGTGCGTCTTTTCTAGAATTCCATATATTGTTTTTATAGCTGGCAATCATGATTTTATATTTGAAAACCTGCCAAAGCATCAATATATGCTTAAAAATGATAATGTATATTATTTAAATGATACAAGTATTACAATAAATGGAATATCAATTTATGGCACACCATGGACTCCACAATTTTATGATTGGGCGTTCATGGGCGATGAAACACTATTAGCCAGCAAATTTAATAAAATTCCAAAAAATACAGATATATTATTAACGCACGGACCCGCTTTTGGATATAATGATCAAATTTTAGAATTTAATGACAAGCGCAATATTGGTTCTTTAGCATTACGTAATGTAATCGACAATTCCATTATTAAATATCATTGTTTTGGACATATACATTCAGCAAATCATGAACCTATATTATGCAAAAATAATATTACAAAATCTGTATGTGTTTCATATGTCAATGAAAGATATTTACCATTTTATAAACCATTTGAATTTGAGATTTGATTATCAACACTACTAAAAAAGAAAACGATACGTTTGCATATGTTAAAAGATATGCAAATTGGACACTTCCGGAAGATGTAGGAGAACTTGAACTTATACTTGAATTAAATAGCGAATGGTGTTATAATTTAAAAAGTCATAATTGGTCTAATAGTTATTCTTATATTGCAGAAGATTTTATAAATAAATTTAAATTTGATTTAATAATATATTATAACACTAAAGATGCTTTTAAAAAATATCCGGAGATAATATGAAACCACCTAAAATATTAAAATTCATAAAATGGGAATTTGATAAAAAAAGACTTCCTAAAGAATATGGATTATATGCTGTTATATGTAGATCAAAAGAGCATGGTGAATGGTTAGCATTTGCTGAATACCTTCCTGAAATAATACCCAACTGCAAAATTATTTATGATAGATGGAAAGTACTTGGAATATATGGCGATATTTTTGCAAAAATAAAAGATAATGACGAAACAATAACTGTCGTAAGCTGGTCTAAAGTTAAACCCGGATAAACAATAAAAAACATCCAGGGATGATTTAATCTATTATCAAACATTTATTTTTTAATATTTTAATGTACATATTAAAAAAATGTGTTATTATTATTATTATTATTAT
>SXGU01410481.1_pt1 | contig 26539 bp, 25 predicted proteins | sample 3174531 | NCBI WGS metagenome assembly SXGU01 (sample SAMN11356863, study PRJNA531348) | freshwater metagenome | isolation source: freshwater sample F1-140 | place: China: Fuxian Lake, Yuxi | collected 2017-12-25 | reverse complement strand
TCTTGACGGTGGGCAAGTAGCCGTTATCGATCCAGGAACCGACGACGCCGACACTGTGCCCGATGTGGTAGGCAAAGATGGTCGGGTGCATGAGCATGGCCGGGTTTTCAAGGTGGATACCCTCAGGTTTTAGGGGTAAAGGGTTTACGGATTCGTCTTCTGTCTTCATAATGACCTCTTGGCCTTGATTTGGCTGGTTGGGGCTGGTTATGGTTGATGTGGGTAAATCATAGGAGCAAATTTGATCATAGTCAACAATATTTAGGATTAAATTTGAACTTTATCACGAATTTGGGTGCAAATTTAATACAATGGTGGGGTGATTTGGAACGCCATAAGATGAAGATTTATATTATTTTTCAAGAAATTAAATCTAATGCGACTCAATAATAAAGGCGTTTGTTGTCCTATAAAGCAAGGAAATGTTGCGTGAGTATCAGTGAAAGAATGCGCCTTATTAGGAGCAAATTAGAGCTTTCTCAGTCTGATGTAGCAAGCAAATTTAATATTCCTTTAGGATCGTGGAAGAAATACGAGGCTGGACCAAGCGAACCAGGGGCAGGGGCATTGCGCGAATTGGCATTGGGTGGAATCAATACTAATTGGCTACTCACAGGTGAAGGGGATATGTGGCTTGAAAGTCTGAATATTAGAGAACAAGTACCTGGATATAAGCCAATATTCCATAAGCACGAAATAACACAGTTGGAAGAATCAACGGCTTTATCCGATGATTTTGTGCTTATTCCCATGTATAGAATGGAATCGTCAGGCGAGAATGGCTCGGCCATGTATGAAGAAGTGGAAGCGGGGCAGCTGGCCTTTAGAAAGGACTGGATAAAGAGCAAGGGTTTGCAGAAAGAAAAGCTGGCGACACTTAAAGCCAGAGGTGACAGCATGGAAACCACGCTTCATGATGGTGATTTGCTGTTAATCGATACCCGAATCGAAAGCATCATTGATGATTCCATTTACATCATCCAAAACGAACAGCATTTAGTGGTCAAACGCCTGCAACAATCGCTGGATGGTTCGGTGTCGATTATCAGCGACAACCAGCGCTACAAAGAACAATACCTGAACCCGGAACAAGCCAAGTCATTAAAAATAGCCGGACGGGTTTGCTGGTATGGTCATGAAATTTGATACGCCCAGACTTTGATAACAGAATGAAAACAGAGAAAAAGTGCTACCTGCTAAGGAGTAATTAAGGGAGTGCCGAAATTGATCAGGGTCCTTGAAGATGTGCTTTTGCCGCGTATGATTGGCGTTATCGGCGCGGTATGGCAAAATCGATCATATTTTTGTGTTTTCAAGAAAATCAAGCACTTGCAGAGGAAATTAAAAAACACGCGCCGAATGTTGATTTATAAGGGAAATTTGCTTTTGGGTAGGTTTTTTTGGTCAAAAACAGGGGATTTTAGGGGCTATGAAAAAACCGCGCCGAAAACAGCCGATATTCCACTTGCACAACAAGGGCTTATAAAGGTACAGTTGTACCGCCCGGACTTTGATAACGGGATGAAAACAACTCCCGTTCCAGCGGTTGCATTGACCCAAAGAGCGTTGTACCGCCCGGACTTTGATAACGGGATGAAAACTCTTCAACTTCAGACGCACAAACAGGGCAGAAGTGTTGTACCGCCCGGACTTTGATAACGGGATGAAAACTTGTAGTTGTATCCGTTAATAATTGACTGAGCTCTACGTTGTACCGCCCGGACTTTGATAACGGGATGAAAACACATGGTTAGCCAAGATTGTTTCATACTCTGCCAGTTGTACCGCCCGGACTTTGATAACGGGATGAAAACAATGCTGTCGCCGGTACTGCTATCACCACCATCAGGTTGTACCGCCCGGACTTTGATGACGGGATGAAAACCAAAGAAGCGTTTTTCAAGTCAGACTTTTGGATGGTTGTACCGCCCGGACTTTGATAACGGGATGAAAACTTTTCTTCGGCGCACATGTACATCAGCAATTCTAAGTTGTACCGCCCGGACTTTGATAACGGGATGAAAACGCGGTAAATTCGGCTATCATTTCGCCGATCTTCTGTTGTACCGCCCGGACTTTAATAACGGGATGGAAATTTTAGAATCTGGGTAGTCCAGGCTTGTGAACGCTGTACTACCCAGGTTTTGGACGTTTGTTAAAGGATGTGCGGACGTTAAGGGTGCTATTCACTGCAATTAAATAGGGGCTTGTTCCATTTGGAATATGGGTTTACTATGCTTAACGTTTTTTAAGAGGGGCTGGGGTTTTCTGCTGTTCTTGTCAGCGCTGATTTTGCCTGGTTACAACGCGGTTTGTTTTTTTGTTATGTAGTACCTATCTGAATTAACACGGTCCCTATTCAATCCTTAAAGGTGATTCTTGACTACGCATGCCTGTTTAAACGATGACTATGCTGTTACCAAGAATCGGCTCTATACTCAATTCAGTCATATCGATGCGTTTCGTTTGGCCTGCTTCGAGTTTCAACTTAGCCTTAGCGACGCCACGGAGTTACCTGTTTATAAGGGCGCTAGTTTTCACGGCGCATTAGGTCAGGCGCTTGCGAAAATCGGCACGCATTTTCGCGATTATTTTTATAATCCTTCACCACCCGCTCATTGGAGCGATTCTCAACAAGCGCCGCCCAGGCCGTATGTGTTGATTCCTCCGTATGAGGAGAAGACCCATTATGCGGCGGGTGATACGCTCAATCTGGGTATTATTCTGTACGGCGCTGCCATCGATTATTTTATGATTGTGTTTGCCGCGTTGGATCATTTGGGTGAATTCATGGGGCTGGGCAAGCAACGAGGACGTTTTCGGATTGAGTGTATTCGGCAGCTAACCGATGGCGCAGCTACGGTGATTTATCAGAATGGCCGCTGGTTAGGTCAAGCCAATGCCATGCAAGCCGGACAGTTTTTTTCTGATACGCCGGGTTCCCTGTCTCGTCTTTGCCTTAATCACAGCACCCGCTTACGGTTAAAAGGCGACAACCAATTACTGAATACCGCGCCGCCTTTCAGCTTGTTGTTGAATCGTTTATTAGGCCGCATCAACGCCCTGGCATCGTTATATGGCAGCGGCATTGTCATTACCCCCGATGAAAAACAGCAGTTGCTCAACCTGGCCGAAACTGTGCAGATCGAAAGCAGCACCTTGCAATGGCACGACTGGCAACGTTTCTCACAACGCTCACAAAGCACGATGCCGTTCGGCGGTTTACTTGGCGAAACCGTGTATCGCGGCGCAGAACTCGCACCGTTTGTGCCTTGGCTGGCGTTAGGGCAATGGGTGGGGGTGGGGGGGAAGACGAGTTTTGGTTTGGGTTTATATGAATTAATTTATTCACATTGGAGCGAAGATGAATACGACTGATCCCCTGCAATTAAAATGTGGCAATCCAGATACAAGGAACTCAGCAGATAATCCGGCATCATTCAGCCGTTTTGTATTTCCCTTTGCCTACTGTTTGGAAAGGCTTGACGAACTTCCGCAAGGTCTATGTTTTCAGCCCCAGAAAAACGGCGATGTGAGCGATAAGCGTAGAATTAAATATTTGACCAACGAAACGGCGTTGGTTTTATTTGAACGAGCGAAATGGTTTGAAATTGCTGAAGAAACATGGAAAAAGACACCTTGGGAAGACGAGAGAACTCCGATTACCATCACATTAAAAACCGGTACTTTTCAGATAAAAATGTTGCCGCCTGCTGTGGTGTTGTTTGAATTTTCCGAAGATCAAGAATGCACCAAAAACAGTGTGTTGCAAACGGGTTTCTTATATGTCGATATTTTCTTTCCAGAGCAAAATCCACTACCCATATTTGATGATTTTTTATTGTTAAATGAAATATTCCGATATTTCGATGCGCCACATGGCGGACATGCAGCATACTTTAAATCCTATCTTAAAAATATTCCAATAGATTACCCTATCAACAGCGGTCATTATCGAACGGTTGCAAGCGCTGACGATCAAGAAAGTTATTTTGTGCGTTGGCTAAATCTTTTGAATATCCCAATAAAGTACGAAGGAAATTATTACAAATTGATTCCCGATGACTGGATGGAATCAGCTAAGAAATGGGTTTATCACGCAGATATTCAGCAGTCAAACAGCGAAAACGAAAGTTGTTTAGCTCATGTCGATAATCGCTGTTATGTATGGACAGCGGCGTTCATTGATAAGGGTGGACATGCTTTAGATACAACTTTTAATGTTACGCCAACAGAAGATATACATGCACATCATTTCGGTCACTGGGTGAAGCTACTTAATGTTGATGATCCCGGAGATACACCACAAGAAACTCATCAAAAGATTACAGGTTTTGAAAAAAAATGGGCTGATACAAAAACTTATAAGCGCTGGCAACATGATGGTTCTTGGTATGGTTTTAACAATCATAGCGGTGTGATGTTAGCTGGCTTGTCGCCGCCTCTTCACTTATGCCGAGTATTCAGGGAACAATATTTTGATCAAACCCTTTTGTTGCTGTATTTGCGCACCACGTTGTTTCGTTTTAGTCGTAAGCTGTCTTTAATTGTCCATGAGCAACAACGTAAACAACAGGACGATAATAAAGAATGGCTGGAACAAATCCGACATGTTCGCCTGGAATTTTCCCTTTTTGCTATTTTGTATCAGTTTCCGTCTCTGTCTAATCAACAGCAAGGTATAGAAATGTATGCGCTTGCCCGTGAGTGTCTGGATGTTGATGTGTTGTATCGTGAAGTTCAAGAAGAGATCGCTAACACGCATGATTTCCTGGAACAAGCTGAAGCTAACAAACTGGGAAGCGCGGCCAATATATTAGCCGAATGGGGGATTCCACTTGGCGTAGCGTCGGTGGTGGCGTCGTTGTTTGGGATGAATATTTACGGCTTATCAAAGGATGACTGCACACAAGATTGTTTATTGCTAAGCAATGTTGGTGTTGAAATAGTAATGGTCGTGCTTTCTGTAGTAGTCAGCGTTGTTGCTATGTTTTTTTATAAAAAGCATAAAAAATAATTATTAAAGGGCGTAAACAATGAGTTATTACTTAAGAGTTGAAGCGGTCAATTTAGGCAATTTTATTTATGACACTAATGATTTAAGCACTATCCGAGGTGGTGGTTTGCTGTTGCTGGATGCAACTCATGAGGTAGAGACGATTATCAAAAAAGAGTTATCTAATAAATTAACCACTATAACAAAAGGTGCCTCGTGGGCATTATTTGAATTGCAGACTGATAAAAATACAGCAATACAAATTAGGCAAAATATATTAGAGCGACTTAACGAAGAAAAAGAAGGAAACCAGCTCAACCCTTTACGTCATGCGACTTTTGTTGTTGATGTACTTGAAAAAACAAATTCATACACGCAAGACCGCGATAGTCTGCATACGCTTAACCGCTGGCAACAAATGCAATCGCCCTCGCTGAGTATTCCAAAAATAAGTGATGAAGTATGCGCACTTGATAAAGTAAGGCCCGCTTGCGTTCAGGATTATTCGAAGTCAGGTCAAGCTATCAGTTTATCGCCCTCTGTAGCAGCCCGAAGAGATTACGGAAAAGAGCAAAAGCGCGGTGAATTTTATGAATCAAGAACCAAACTTCCAGGATTAAAATTTACCAGAGATTTGGATGAACTCAGCAACGATCCGAAACAAGGAATTCTTAACGGTAAAATCGCTGTCATTTATATAGATGGCAATAAATTTGGTCAAATAGCACGAGAATGCAAGGATGCAAAGGAAAGAACCAGCTTCGATGATAAGTTGAGTAAAGGGCAGAACGCTGTTCTCAAAGCATTGCTTAGAAAAACCAATAAGAACAGTAGCTGGAAAAATAATGGCCGTATTCGTCTTGAAACCCTGTTGTGGGGCGGTGATGAAATCATTTGGATTGTACCGGCTTGGTTGGGTTGGGAAACGTTGAATTTGTTTTTTAAACAGGCTGACGAAGAAATTAAAATCGACAAAAAACTGTTTGAGCGAAGTGGTTACCGATCTTCTAATGGAAAACTTACCCATGCGGCTGGTTTAGTCTTTTGCCACCATAACGCTCCAATTCATCGCATTACGGCATTAGCGCGTAGTCTTGCTGATATTCCTAAAAACCAAGATGAATACAAATACAAAAATATGGTTGCTTATCAGATTCTGGAATCGTTTGATCATGCAGGCAGGAATATTGAGCAATATAGAGAAAAGCGCCTGGGGGATCTGGCACAGCCTGAACATTTATTAATTGCAGCCGAAAAGATGGAAGAAATAGAAAAGGACATTAAAATCCTTAAAGACAACGATTTTCCAAGACGGAAGAGCTACCAGATTATTAATGCACTGTTAGAGAAAGACAAAAAACAAGCTGATTCCTTGAAAGAAAAACTTGTCAAAGATTCTCCTGAAATACAAAAAACACTCGACAATTTAAAAGTACGATGCGGGGGTGAAAATGCCTATTGGCTGCATTTAACTGATTTATGGGATTATTTAGCTTCGGAGGTTAGCGAGCATGTTTAAGGTAACTTTAACAATCAACCTCACCCTAACAGGTCCGATAGTTACCCAGTCTTCGGCACCAGGTAGTTGGGGTCTTGATTTGGTTGCAGCGAGAAATGCCGAAGAGAAGTTATATCTTCCGGGTACTTTACTGGTTGGCAATTTGCGCCAAGCTTGGCAAGAGTTGAAGGATGCTGTAAGCGGTGAACATTGGTTTAAACCTGAAATAGACAAATGGCTGGGTCTGCGTAACGAAAATGATGTGCCTAAAGCGAAACAACTGTATTTTAGTGATTTGATTTATCAAGATGAATTAGTTAAGAAAGGATCAGATGCTCTTAACCGAATTAAAATAGATGTTGAACGTGGAGCTGTAGATAAACATCAGTTAGTATTGATCGAAAGTCCATTCCTAACCGGTAAAGAGTATGGGTTTACCGGTACGTTACATTTTTTTGCTACCAACGAAACAGAAATCGACATAATAATTCGTCATGTAAAAGCCGGATTAAATTGGACTGCTCAGTTAGGTGCAATGCGCTCAACTGGCTACGGCAGAATTAAAAGAATTGATTACTCAATAATTAAAGCAGTCTTGCAAAAGCCTGACCCACAAATTAAAACATTTAATGATAAAAGAGGCATCGTAATTCGCCCTTTATATCCTTTTTGCATTACCGGTAGGCCGGTCGCTGATAATTTGTTTGAGTCACAAGCTATTATTCCAGGCGGTGCAATATTAGGAGCGATAGCGACAACTTGGAATCAGTTATTAGGTAACTGTGACGGAAAGATCAATAGTGACATAGGTGACGCCCAATGGCCTATGCTTAAAAAATATTTTAGCCATGTTCGCATCAGTCATGCGTTACCCAGTACAGAAATAGGTGTTCGTCCAATCACCTTACCATTATCGCTAGTCAAATTATCAGGGGATGACACCTTATATGATGTGATTCAGCTTGATGGGCCCAGTTTAATAAATAATGAGGCGCCTGCCTTTGCAGTGGATTGGAAGGATGATGCTAATACCCTTTACGATTATGGTTGGCCGTGTCTTCGTCGTAAGGATTATGGCTGGCCTCAGGTAACTAAAGAATTAAGAACCCGTACACGCATTGATCCTGAAACTTTGCGTTCTGCCGAGAATGATTTATTTTCTTACGAACAGGTAGTGCCGGGTATATTAAACTGGAATGCAGAATTAGATTTAAGTCTTATCAAAGACGAGACCGATAGAAATACCGTTTTCAATGAATTGCAATCTCTCTTGAGTCAGGGGATAGCGGCTTTAAGTAAAACAAAGACACCGGCAAGTATTGAATTCTTATTATCCCCGATGGGTGCCACGCGAACGTCGAATACTTCAGCAATCAACGGCAAGCAATGGATAGTAACGTTACAGACCGATACTTTGTTAGGTGCTCCAAGAGATTTGGATGAGAGCAGTGGGCAAACTGAATTAACTACTATGTATGAAAATGCATGGGATGATTTATCGGATAAAAAACTTAAATTGGTTCGTTATTTTGCGCGGCAACGATTATCAGGTGGTAATTATCGCCGCAGTGTTTTTCAAGCCGCTAAAAATGATTATCGACCTTGGCTATTGACCGAAGCTGGCAGTGTGTTTTTACTGGAAACTGCGGAAGGTGCCAGCGAGATGGACGGTGAGGACTTAATTAAAAAATGGTTGAGCCAAGGCTTGCCGCTAAAGGGCTTGGTGCTTGAGTATTACGGAATAGACCCGGAAATCAACAAACAATGGCAAGACTGCCCTTTTATCGCTCAGAATGGTTATGGAGAAATTGCAGTTAATTTACAACTGCACACACAACTGAAACCTGAGCATGTCACTTGTATTCCAGTTTTATAAAGGATAAGCAACATGTCAAGCCATAATATTACTTGGGCCTTCAAACCTAACAAACGTTGGAAAATTACCGCCGAGTTGCGTACAAAAAGTCCTTTACATATTGGTAATGGGGACTTAATTGAGCATCCGAGCTCATCTAAGGATGAAGAGTTTAATAACGTTAATGCCTGCATTAAAGACTTTGCAGGTAAACCCTATTTGCCTGGTACAACACTCAAAGGTAATTTATTTACCTGGTTAAATGAACGGATTTGTGAAGACCAACTACGGCAAGATTTATACCTGTTATTTGGTCAAGCCAGTGCAAAAAACGAACAAGGCACAGGCGGTATAGCCGAATTTCATAATGCCAGGTTAGTAACTGAAATTACGGACGGCAAAAACTACCCTTACTGGAATCAGAAAACCCAAACCTATATAGAAACCTCCGCCGCTATAAACCGTATAACCCGTACTGTAGCGGATAGAAAACTTTTTCATACAGAGCTTGTACCGCCCAATGTTGGTTTTAAGGTGATCATTACCGGCACTATGAGCAACGAGCAGGCAGCGTTATTAATTTTTGCATTACAAGCATTTAGTAATCCTGATCAAGCCGCAACCTTAGGATCGGAAAATACTAGCGGCAACGGAAGAATGTTTTTAATCGATAGAGTTAAAGTAGCCAATATGGATGCTCAGCAAGTGAGTGACTGGTTAAAAACCCGGGACACTTTTGACATGGCAGAAGAGGCCTTGATAAATCTTAACAACGATGCGATTGAACGCTTGGTTGAACCAATCAAAAAGAGTCTAACTGTCAACGCAAGAAATGATTTAATAAAACTTGTTATACAAATGGACGGGCCATTTTTAATTAACAATCCTGAGTTTAAAGATCAGGACGGTACAGAAACGGATCATCAACCTTTGCTGGACGGAAATAAAAAGCCTTTATTAAGCGGTAAATCCCTACGTGGGGCATTACGCTCACAAGCTGAACGCATTCTTCGCAGTTTAGGTTACCATTGTTGTAATACTGTCGATCCATGTGATCCTATTTTTGATAAACAGGATATTGAAAACTTGTGTCCTGCATGCCAGGTTTTTGGCGCCGGCGGTTGGCAAAGTCCACTGCATATTCATCCTTTTAATTATGAAGGAGAAGCCAGACCAACAGTAGACCAAGAGTTTGTAGCCATTGATCGTTTTCATGGGGGTGGCAAACAAGGGGCAAAATATAATGCAACTTTCTACTTTCGGCCAAAATTCACCGGTTTTATAGCGTTGGACAATCGTCTTCCTACATGGGGTAAAGGCCTGTTAGCTTTGATGCTGCGTGATCTTAGAGAGGGGGATATTAAGTTGGGTATTGCAGTTAACAAAGGCTATGGTGGTATTGAACACGTCACTGTGACACCTGAACCGTTTACGGAAAACGATCTACGTGTTTTTAGAGATAAATACCCAGAACAAACACCGGTCAAAATTGCCCAGAATGGTGAAGATCAACAACAGGCCGCCAGGCAAGTGACACCGGTCAAGGATGAACAATTTAAAGCAAACCCATTTTATAATCCCTATCAATTTATTCCGGTCAAAACGCCGGGAGATCAATCACGATGGCTGGAGAAAAACGCATTAAACAGCGGGAAGCACCACCATTCCCATGCAATATATCGTAACCAAACAGACAGCGGGCAATCTCTTTATCATGGCCGTTTGCACTGTAAGCTGGTTGCCGAGACTCCGTTTTTTATTGGCGCTCAAAGAGATGAGCAACAATTACCCGCGAAAGTAGAAAACTTCCTACTTAATGGAGAACTTGCCATTCCTGCGACTTCATTACGCGGACTGTTATCTTCGATAACTGAAGGCGCCAGTAATTCTGCATTGAGGGTATTGGACAACGGTTTATTATCCTATCGCAAGACAATGCAATCTTTGGAGCCCAAAGACCGCCCATTATCAGCGATTGGTATGATTATAGGTGAAGGTAATGATCTTAAATTGATTCCTCTGGCGCTACCAACATTGGATTTACACAACGGGTATTATCAACAACCCAGTGTGTTCAATCGCATGTTTCCAGATAATAGAGCAAAGTTAAAGGTCTATCTTAACGATGCTTATAGAAATGAAATGGCGGCATTTTTAACCGATAAAGAAACATGGACTACCGACAATAAGCAAATTTTTTATTTAGACCTTGACCGGTTACATCTAAAAATGACTAACGGTAGATTAGATTTTAACGGGTATGAAGAGTTACTTCGGCATCCATCATCCAGAAACGGAAATAACTTTATCATTGGTCAAAAAATAGTATCCACAAATGCGTACCCCATTCCAGCAACCAACGTAAGCGTCGAAGAAAAAAATCGGCTAACCCCCGGAATATTACGCATCCTGGGTAATACGCATCGTGGCAATGATATGCCGAGAACCAAAAAGCATGAATTATTTATTCCTGTGCCAGATGAGTTTGCCAATGATTTTGATAAATTCATTATGGATGCTGAAGCATTTGTTATCAGTCAGGATGCTATAAAGCGATTTGAAGAGCTTGCCGACCAGCGTACCGATTCACAAAAAGCTAAAACACTTCAATACGATGAACAACGATTGCCCTATCATTTAAAGGGCGCTGTGCGTACTGTCGATTATAAATTACGCCTAAAACAAGGCGATCTTGTTTATTTTCGCCCCGATGACAATGATCACCGAATAGTTGCAGAAGTTGCGTTTTCTGCCCATTGGCGTGGACGAGTTGAGGATAGGCGACAGCAGCCAGCAAAGGTATTTGAGTTTTTTCCTAAGGATTTATTACCTTTTAATTCTAAACGCGGCAGTCTATCACCAGCCGAATTGTTGTTTGGTTTTGTTGAAGAACAAGGACCTAAGAAAGATAAAAAAAACCAAGAGCAACCCACTCCTGAAAACAGTTTGGCTTTCGCGGGTAAAGTAAGAATTAGCACAGGCCAATTAATAAACCCGGCTAAAAAATCAACCAAACAACTACTGGAACCGGAAATTACTTTAAAAATATTGGCATCGCCTAAGTTGCCTTCGCCATCAATGTATTTTCGTAATAGAACACCATTACAAAATCCAATCCCAAAACATGAGCTTTGCCCTGAAAGTCATCAAGCCAGAGGAAGAAAACAGTATTTGCATGCAATGCGTCAAAAGGATAATCCGACACAAGTGCAAAAATTAACACCAACGGGTAATGTAGCTGGTGCAGGTAATTCACTTAATCCTTGGCAAAGTGGCATTAATGATCCTGACACACTAAAACAAAAAGTTAGAATAGAACCTATTAAAGCAAATACGACCTTTGAATTTTATGTTGATTTTGACAACTTAACGGATTGGGAATTAGGGTTATTATGTTATGCCCTTAAACCTTCAGAAAGCTATCGACATAAATTGGGTATGGGTAAACCTATTGGTTTAGGTAGTGTTAATATTAGAATTGAAAAATTGGAATTAATTGACCGCCAAAAACGATATGGCAAAGACCACCTTTTTAACAGCGATCGGTATAATGTCAATCCTCAACATGCTCCAAGCGTTGATGTCTTGAGAGATTGTTTTATTCACACAATGGATGATGATATTCGTCATGCTTTTGAATTATTGGGTGATCCAAATAATATCAACTCTCCCGTTCACTACCCTCAGGTGCGTGACCAGAATATAGAGAATGAAACGTACCGATGGTATGTGGCAAATGACATAGGTAGCGGTCAGGGACAACGAAAAATCCCTGCTAAAAATAAATTTCTACCATTAATAAATAGTAATACCGAACAACTTCCTACACTGGATCGACATGACTGGGCAGATTAAAGAGACCGATGAGATAATTAACCAAAGTAGCACCTTAAATGATGCCTATTTTGACCGCAATCAAGCTGTGATGGCTTTGGCTAAGCTCGCCCTGCAACAAGGTTATAAAGCAGGGTTACGCAGTGATCCCAACGAACCCGATTGGCCGGTGTTGATGATAGATTTGCCTGAAGGGCAGGTTGGTTGGCATTTACCTAAAAATGAGTTAATTGGTACATGGCCGGATTATGACCAAGCGTGGGATGGGCATAATTTGGAAGAAAAACGCCAACGTATGGCGCAGTTTTTAGCAGATGATTTGGGAAACTAGCGGCGCGGTCGGTGAAAATTTTGTGGTTTTAACGATTTCCTGTTAAATCAATAACTTGCTAATAATTCTAGGAAAGTCGCGCCGAATGTTGATTTATAAGGAAAATTTGCTTATGCATCGGTATTTTTGGTCAAAAATAGGGGATTTTAGGGCTTGTGAAAAAACCGCGCCGAAAACAGCCCAAATTCCTCTTGCAGGACAAAGGGTTATAAGGGTACAGTGGGAACGCCCGGACTTTGATAACGGGATGAAAACGCTTCGGCAGGGTCCGCGAATGTGTACCACTCCGTGTGGGAACGCCCGGACTTTGATAACGGGATGAAAACCGTCAATGCCGGTGGCAAAACGGGCGGTTTCAGTGGGAACGCCCGGACTTTGATAACGGGATGAAAACGGCAATTATGTTGTGGCATTTTATTATCCTCAAAGTGGGAACGCCCGGACTTTGATAACGGGATGAAAACAGGCGATACAAGCGATTATCGTCATCATAGTACTGTGGGAACGCCCGGACTTTGATAACGGGATGAAAACGAGCTAGATAACGCTAACGTAATTAAGCTTTCTATGTGGGAACGCCCGGACTTTGATAACGGGATGAAAACGAGATTTGCTGCAATTGTACGGCAGAATCGGAAGCCGTGGGAACGCCCGGACTTTGATAACGGGATGAAAACTATCTGTTGAGATATTGCGGTTTTGCGAAGCTCTGGAGTGGGAACGCCCGGACTTTGATAACGGGATGAAAACGCTTTTGATCTTTCGAGAAACTGTTCGCCAAGCATGTGGGAACGCCCGGACTTTGATAACGGGATGAAAACAATGCCGTAATGCTCACTATAGTGATAATAATTGCGGTGGGAACGCCCGGACTTTGATAACGGGATGAAAACGGTGGAGTCATTGTCCAGGGCGCCAGCGACGATTGTGGGAACGCCCGGACTTTGATAACGGGATGAAAACAATACCTACGAATGTTCTTTTCCAGTCTTCCTTAGTGGGAACGCCCGGACTTTGATAACGGGATGAAAACATACTTTTATGAGAGTGTTTCGTTTCTCTTATCTGTGGGAACGCCCGGACTTTGATAACGGGATGAAAACCAAAATACCGGCTCTTACTCCGGGAAATCTCAACGTGGGAACGCCCGGACTTTGATAACGGGATGAAAACTCCACAGTGGCATCCACCAAAACTTCGCCAGTTTGGGTGGGAACGCCCGGACTTTGATAACGGGATGAAAACTCTTACTCCACATGACGGAAACTTCCGTCTTTGTTAGTGGGAACGCCCGGACTTTGATAACGGGATGAAAACGCTTTATGCACATTAGCGAAAGCTTGAAGTTCTTGTGGGAACGCCCGGACTTTGATAACGGGATGAAAACCTGTTTTTTGTTTCGATTCTTCAGGAAGAGCTGATAGAGCTGATAGAAGTGGGAACGCCCGGACTTTGATAACGGGATGAAAACGGTAGCTTATGGCGGCAAGATCATTAGCGTAGATAGGTGGGAACGCCCGGACTTTGATAACGGGATGAAAACCTCTTCTGAATTGCCAGGAATGATGATGGTTTTTGGTGGGAACGCCCGGACTTTGATAACGGGATGAAAACGAGAAAACGCCTATGCCGGGGACATTGACCAAATCTTTTGTGGAAACGCCCGGAATTTAATAACGGGATATAAACCCCACCACCACGTCCTTAACCGCGTGGTTGTGGGTCTACCTAATTTCTAGTTACTGTAAACAGCCGAAGCCCCCGCAAGGAGAATGCCATGCAAAAACCTCAATTGGCCGATGCTCTGACCGATCTCAACCTACATCAGGCGTGGAGTAAGGTGTATGAAAACCAGGGTTGCGCCGGGGTTGATGGGCAGACGCTGAGCGACTTTGCCGAACATTTGCTGGTTAATCTTGACTCTTTGCGCAATGAAGTCCGTTACGGGACGTATCGCCCTCAACCGTTATTGCGGGTAGCGATAGACAAGCCCAGCGGCGGCAAACGCCTGTTGTCGATTCCTTGTGTGCGTGACCGCATTGTGCAGACGGCTGTCGCTTTTGTGATCGAACCGGTGTTCGAAGCCGAGTTTGAAGATTGCAGCTTTGCCTACCGAAAAGGCCGCAGTGTCGAGCAAGCCGTTGCCCGTGTCCAAGCCTTGCAACGCCAGGGTTACCAGTGGGTGGTTGATGCCGATATTCAGGCTTTCTTTGACAATATTGATCACACTCTGCTGTTGCTGGAAATCGGTAAGCTCATTACTGATGCCGAACTGTTGCAACTGATCGGGCAATGGCTTAAAGCCACTGTTTTTGATAACGGCCAGGCCTTTGAATTGCGTAAAGGCGTACCGCAAGGTTCGCCGATTGCCCCGTTACTTTCAAACTTGTATTTGCATCATCTGGACGAAAGCCTGCTCGAAGATAATGCTTGCATCGTTCGTTTTGCTGATGATTTTTTGGTGCTATGCAAAAGCCAGGATCGGGCCGAACAGGTGCTGGAACTCACAGACGATCTGCTCAGCCGATTGCGACTTAGCCTGAACACCCGGAAAACGCGCGTGGTGCATTTCGACCAGGGATTTCGATTTTTGGGTGTACAGTTTATCCGTTCGTTAGCGTTTAAAACCGAGGCCGACCCGCCTGACGGACTGACCCAACCTGTTAGTGCCGAACTACCTCAACCACCACCAGATCGGCCTGCTATAAGCGACGCACAAACCCCCATGCAACTGGCCTTCGCCGAAGCCAGGTTAAAGCCCGACGATTTCCCCCACCGCGAAATTCCTCTGGAAAATCTCGATATTCCCGACGAAGCCGATTTACCCGCCGACAGCGAACCCTTGTTACGTACCTTGTATTTACTGCAACATGGTCAAGTTTTGGGCAAAGAATCCGAACGCCTCGTGGTCCGCCAGGAACACACGGTCGTGCGGGAAATTCCGGCTATCAAAGTTGATCAAGTGATGGTGTTCGGTAATGCTCAAATTACCACCCAAGCCATGCATTTTTGTTTACAAGAACGCATCCCGATTTATTTGCTGTCCGGGCAAGGCAGTTATTATGGGGTCATTGATTCGTTCAGCACCGAACCGGTTTTGTTGCATCGTGAGCAATTTTTACGGGCTGATGATCCGGTCTTTTGTTTGGCGATGGCTTTAGCTATCGTTCGTGGCAAACTCGCGAACAGCCGTTTATTGCTACAACGCTTGGCACGAAGGCGGCAGGACAGTGAAGCGTTGATTAGCGCCGCTACCAGTTTGAAGAAAACCCTGTCCACTATTAATCAAGCCAACACGTTGGATGAGCTGCGAGGCTATGAAGGCAGTGCCGCCACTATTTATTTTCAGGCATTGTCTGTTAGTGTCGATATCAACTGGGGATTTACCCGGCGAGTTCGTCAGCCGCCCACCGACGGCATCAACGCCTTGCTGTCTTATGGTTATACTTTGTTGTTTTACAATATTTATTCATTGCTGCGCAGTCGCGGGTTGAATCCGCATGTGGGTTTCCTGCATGCATTGCGGCAAGGTCATCCGGCTTTAGCATCGGACATCATGGAAGAATTCCGGGCTCTGGTTGTTGATGCGGTAGTCTGGAACCTGGTTTTAAATGAGCGCCTGACCCCGGAAGATTTTGATTACCCGAAAAGCGAGGGCGAACCTTGCCTGCTTAAACCACCCGCCCGGCAAGTGTTCATTAAAGCGCTGGAAGAAAAGCTCAATGCGCCTATTACTCATCCGGTCACCGGCGTCATTCTGGATTATCGGCGCTGCATGGAATATCAGGTGCAGCACTTATCGCAAGTGATACGCGGCCAAGACGCCCACTATCAGGCAATGACGCCGAGATGACCCAACTTTGGTTAGTCAGTTATGACATCAGTGATGACAGAATTCGCCGGCATGTCTATAACATCCTGAAAGACTACGGCAAACGTGTGCAATATAGTGTTTTCGAATGTCATCTGACCGACGGGCAACAGGCAGTTTTACGCACCCTGTTGTTGGACAACATCGAGAGTACGGATAGTTTGCGCTGGTATCCGTTGTGCGCTTGGTGTAGCGAAAGTGTATTTTTTCAGGGTTTGGGTTTACCGCCGGAAGACGAGGATTTTTTTCTGCAATGAGCGGGTTTTACTTGATTTGTTTTGATGTCCGTGATGATAAGCGGCTGCGGAAAGTTTCCAATGAGCTGGAAAACTTCGGCAATCGTGTCCAGCGTAGCGTCTTTGAATGTCATTTGGAAGCCGGTCAATTGCTGGATTTGCAAGAACGCCTGGAAAACCTGCTGGAAATCACTGAAGACCAAGTACGCTATTACCGTCTATGCGGAAAAGACCGGGAACGGATTGTCATTGACGGAGCCGGTCGAGTAACTGGCGATCCTGATTTTCATCTGTTATGAGACAGTGTAGGGAAGGGGGGCTGAAATTGATCATGGTTTTTGATGATGTGCTTTTGACGCGTAGTATTGGCGTTATCGGCGCGGTATTGCAAAATCGGTCTTATTTTCGTATTTTCAAGCAAATCAAGCACTTGCAGATGAAATTAAAAAACACGCGCCGAATGTTGATTTATAAGGGAAATTTGCTTTTGGACAGGCAATTTTGGTTAAAAACAGGGGATTTTAGGGCTTGTGAAAAAACCGCGCCGAAAAACGCTGATATTTCTCTTGCACAACAAGGGTTTATAAAGGTACAGTTGTACGGCCCGGACTTTGATAACGGGATGAAAACCAGCAGTATTCGGGGCAAAAATGATTAATTCACGTTGTACGGCCCGGACTTTGATAACGGGATGAAAACGGCCTCGCTCCCGCCGTTGAATCCGACACTGTTGGGTTGTACGGCCCGGACTTTGATAACGGGATGAAAACTCTTCTATAAAAGCACTAATATCAACATCAATACTGTTGTACGGCCCGGACTTTGATAACGGGATGAAAACCCTTCATAAGAAAGGCAAAGGTACATGGATTTAATGGTTGTACGGCCCGGACTTTGATAACGGGATGAAAACGTTTAGCAGCAGCCGCTACCCTAGTTACATACGTTGTACGGCCCGGACTTTGATAACGGGATGAAAACTAAAATTACAGACAGCAGTAACAAAAAGTACTACTGTTGTACGGCCCGGACTTTGATAACGGGATGAAAACTCAAAATAGGCTGTTGTCCAAGCGATGGCGGCAGTGTTGTACGGCTCGGACTTTGATAACGGGATGAAAACACGCATCAGCCTGCACAATCGCAGCCGGAACAAGAGTTGTACGGCCAGGACTTTGATAACGGGATGAAAACATAGAAGCCACGCGGACTTCTGATTTTTCTGTGCGGTTGTACGGCCCGGACTTTGATAACGGGATGAAAACAAGATGCCCAATAGAATGTTAAGCGCTTCCATATTCGTTGTACGGCCCGGACTTTGATAACGGGATGAATACTTTGTGGGTTAATGATAAGAAGTGTCTTATCAAATCAGGAGGATTTGGAATAAAATCAATAGCGAGCAACCTAGAAAGCGTCATGGGCTGCTAAGTTTAGATGGAATTAAAGAAGCAGCCATTCAGGTTGGTGATACGGCAAAACCGATTATTGAACTTGCTGAAAAATTAAGCCCTTTTTTACTGGCATTTATTTAAACAAAGAATCCGGATTGCGCAAGGTGGTCTAAATTGGCCGTTAGATGAATCAATTGTGGGTAACGTGAAAAATTTAATAATTAGAAGATGAAATTAATAACAATAATAATCGGACTTATAGCGTTAATAAATGTTGTTAGATTTATTATTAAGGCTATGTCCCATAGCGGGAAAGCCGATAGGGAAGACCGAAAAAATAAAAGCATAGTAAAACGCAATTACTATGAAAAGGCTAATAGAGAACGAAAGGAACTAACCCAATTTAGTAGACCGGAAGCTTCAAGCAATCAAGAAGGTATTATAGGCGGCACATGGAACAAAGAGTTCCTACTGTCCCTGGAATGGAAGCTTTTTGAAGATGTGTGCATGGAATATTTACGTATCAAGAATTGTGGTGCCAACGTTACCAATATCGGTAAGGATGGCGGTATCGATTTAAAGGTTACAGACAATGCAGGGAATGTTATTGCTATAGGCCAATGCAAAGCTTGGAATGAAAAAAGACAGATCAGCGTTAAGGAAGTTAGAGAGCTATACGGGATTATGGCGGCTGAAAGGGTTAGGCATGGTATTTATATAACCACCTCAAGTTTCACAAAGGACGCCCAGGAATTCGGTATTAACAAACGGCTTTTGTTAATAAATGGCGATGAATTCATTAAAAATATTATTGAGCTGGACGAAGAAAGCAAAGCCCGGCTTGATAAAATAGCGAGGGTAAGCGGTCACAATATCCCTACCTGTCCAAATTGCAATGTCAAGATGATAAAAAGAGTAAGCCAGAAGGGGCCCAACAAAGGGAATGAATTTTGGGGTTGCAGTAATTACCCACGATGCAGGAATATGCTACAGGTAAGGAAGGAGGTTAGTGCCTAAAATTTAAAGGGCTACATATTCAATAACTGGACTTGATTATTGGTGCTGAATATGTTTAAGACCTTGGGTCAGTGAGGTTAGAGGACGGATAACCAGATGTAAAAGGATGAATACCAAACAAATCAGCCGCTAAAGTTTGTTTGGCTTTTTCAATATCATAATCAAGCTGTAAGCGTAGCCAAAAGCCATCACTTAGCCCAAAGAATCGAGAAAGCCTTAGACCTGTATCAACGGTAATGGATCGATTACCGGCTATGATTTCACCAATGCGACGGCGTGGAACACCAATTGTTTTAGCGAGCCGGTATTGGGTTATGCCCATAGGTTTCAGGAAGTCTTCCAATAATATTTGCCCAGGTAACTGCATAGGTACATGGGAGGCGTCTGTATCAATTACATCGCTGTAATCAATTTGTTCAATGTCCTCTATACGAATAGTCATAATTTTCTAGTGGTAGTCAATAATTTCAACTTCATAGGCATTACCATCCCGCCAAACAAAGCAAATTCGCCATTGGTCATTAATACGGATGCTGTAGCGGCCAAGACGATCACCTTTTAATGATTCAAGCCGATTACCCGGAGGAACACGCAAGTCTTCAAGTAATGAAGAGGCGTGAAGTTGCTGAAGCTTGGAGCGAATCCTAACCCGAATATCAGCAGGAAATTGCTTAACAGGTAAACCTTGAAAAGCCGCAGCAGTATCTCTATTGGCAAAGGTTTTAATCATGGTTTTATAGTATCGTTAAACGTTACTATGTGCAATTGCATTGTTTCCACTTTCTTTCCATGTTATTAAGCGGCTATAGGCGTTTTTAGGCTTTTGGTTTTTATTTTTTCCTTTATTTTCAATTGTTTAGGTTGGTTGAAGCTGGTTGCAAGTCTCGAAAATTGTTGTACTGCCCAGACTTTGATAACGGGACGAATACTTTGTGGATCAATGATAAGTAGTGTCTTATCAAATCAGTGGGATTTAGCGTGTAGTAAATTTGTCACTACGCCTATATGAAATAGGCATTGGATGTAGTAGGTTGTAGTAGGTTTTAAGGTGACGAGCCTTGCAAGTGGTTGATTTTTATATGCTCATAAGTAGAGCGCCTTTCTTTTAATGCGATGGTCATGCGTTCGAATCGCATGCGACCCACCACTTAAGTTTTTGAAATAAATAGCTTTTTAAGGATAAAAAAGCTTTAGTAACTGTGTACTAAACCATCGACTACAGTGATTTTAATAGTAGTCTTGTTTTATTACCCTCAAAACGAGGATGCGCAGATGCTAAATTTCCACATCATCAAAGTTGACCTAAAAAACGGCGAAACCCGTTACCGCACCATTCTTACCAAATCCGGTAAGGGAATCAAAACCAAAACATTTAGACGCAATCAAGATGCTCGTACATGGGGCAATCGTGCCGTTTTGGATGCTCAAGAATACCAAGCTAAAGGTATTAAACCCTGCACTGTCAAATTCAGCCGGTTAGCCGATGAATATATGCACTGGTGGAAAGGCAAAGACCACGATAGAGCGCGTCTTGTCTTATGGTGGGAAAACCGCTTGGGTAAAACGCTATTGTCAGACATTACGCCGGAACTTATTCGCGACACCCTCAAGCCCAAAAAGTCACAAGCCCCCGCGACCTATAACAAGCACCTTGCCGTATTGTCCGCCATTCTGGACTATGCCACTCTGCAACAGGAGGATGACAGCATTCTGGAGCAATACCTTGATGACAACCCCTGCAAACGCGTCCGTTCCCTCAAGGTCGATAACAAAATCGTCCGTTACCTATCCGAAGAAGAAAAACCCCGTTTGCTGAAAGCTTCTAAAGACATTGGTGGTAAGTTTTACTTAAAAGTCCTGATGGCACTTACTACCGGGATGCGCAAAGGCGAACTGGATCGGCTACGTTGGAGCGACATAGATTTTGATAAGGGCTTGGCGCTGCTATCCGATACCAAAACGGTACTCCGCGCCACACACCAATTCCTGGCGTTATTATGGACGTACTCAAAAAGCATCGTGAGATTGGCAACGGTCTATTATTCCCCTCCAGTACCGACTTAAATAAACCCTTCGATTACAAAAAACAATGGGCAAACTGCCTGAGAGCCAGCAATTCTCATTATGACATCCAGCGCCTAGAATAGCCGACCGATTCCCCAATTAAAGCCTTTTATTTTATGAGTGCCCCTTTGGATTAAACGCGTTGACCTTTAGTGACGTGACCAGGCAATTGCGCCTCACTTTTGAAACCTTCAGCGATCAGCGGACTGGAAAGAATATCGGCTATACCATGACGGATGCCGGTTTGAGTGCATTTTCAGTGTTTTTCATGCAAAGCCCGTCTTTTTTGGAGTTTCAGCGAACGATGCAGGAGACGCAGGGGAAAAACAACGCCCAAACGCTATTTGGTGTTTTCGATATGCCAACGGATAACCACATCCGTAGCCTGCTTGACGGGGTAGAGCCTACAGCGGTGTATCCGCTGTTCGATTTTATCGTTGACGGTTTGCAGCGTTCCGGGGTCATCGATTCATTTCGGGGATCGGACCAACGCTTGCTGCTGGCCTTGGATGGCACCCAGTACTATTCGTCACAAAAGTTGCATGGCCCGTGCTGTTCATGCAAGACACACGGCAACGGCAAAACCAGCTATTCGCATACGGTGGTGACGCCGGTGTTGGTCAAACCGGGCGGTGATAAGGTCATTTCTGGCGCCAGAGTTCATTGCTCCCCAGGACGGCCTTGACAAGCAAGATTGCGAGCTCAACGCCCCTCTGCGCTGGCTGGACAGCCAGGGTGAGCGCTACGCCGCACTGGGCACAACCGTGCTGGGCGATGACCTGTACTGCCACGAGCCGTTTTGTCGGGCGTTAGTGTTCAAAGGGTTTGAGTTTATCCTGGTCTGCAAGCCGGACTCTCATAAGACCTTGTACGAATGGGTGGACGATCTGCAGCGCAACGGGGTGGTCAAAACGCTGGTGCGCAAACGCTGGACTGGCAAACGCCACGAAACCGACACCTACCGTTATGTCAGCACCGTCCCGTTACGGGATGCCGATGATGCTTTGTCGGTGAACTGGTGCGAGATGACTACGCACGCGGCGGATGGCAAGGTGCTGTACCGGAATGCGTTCGCCACGTCTTTGGCGATTGACGACACCAATGTTGTCGCCGTGGTGACCTCGGGCCGTGCCAGATGGAAGATCGAAAATGAAAACAACAACATCCTGAAGACCAAAGGCTACCACTTTGAGCACAACTACGGTCATGGCAAACAGTTCTTGTCCTCTTTACTGGCGGCGCTGATTTTGCTTGCCTACCTGCTGCATACCCTTCTGGATTTAATGGATGACAAGTTTCGCCTGCTACTTCAGACACTACCTTCGCGCAGGCGTTTGTTCGATGATATGAAGGCGCTTACAACCTACATGTGCTTTGATAGCTGGGAGCATCTCCTCGATTTTATGTTGGAGGGCTGGTTTTATAATCCGAAAAGCCAATCGTTCGACCCCCAAAGCCGGAAATAGGGTAGCTTGGGGGCATAATGAGAATTGCTGGCCTGAGAGCCGCAAATATACAAAACTTTAGATGGCATGATATGCGCCATGACACCGCTTCAACACTGGCGCGGGATGGCAGGACGCTGAAAGAAATTGCCGAAATTCTGGGACATAAAAGCTTGGCCAGCACCGACCGCTATACGCACCTGTCAACTGAGCATAAATCCCAAGTGTTGAATGATACGATGGCGAAGTTTATTAGCTTATAATTCAACTTAACCAGTCTATTTCGGCGGGGTGGATAAAATCGGAGTCATTTTCTATCTCATGGGCTAACTTTTTAAATTAATTGTACTTTCGATGGAGTTATATCTATGACTGAAGAGCTTGATCAAAATAATACTGATGCTTATAAGAATGAAAATAGTCAGGATGAATGTGAGCAAGATTCTAACGTTTTAGAAGTCTTTGATAGTATGCTGATAAGCGATGATTTAGCCGCAATTTTGTTAGACGAAGCCAAAAACCTGAAAGCCCAGATCAAAACCACCGAGAAAAACCGCGATCAACTGGTGGAACAGGCGCGCTTAAAAATAAGCAACGACCAAGCCCGGCAAGTCATCGTCGAACGGCTGGGCAAGCAATTATTCGATAGTTACCGGCAATACCTGCGCGCCGATCAACGCGCCTGTATTGCCGCCATAGAAAACCTTTGGCGCAAATACGCCGTTACCGCCAAACAAATCGAAGCCGAGCGCGATCAGGCGGCGGCTGAATTGCAGGCGTTTTTGCGGGAGTTGGGGTATGAGTGAACTGGCCCTTTACGGTAACCTGCTTGCCGAGATTAAAAGCCGCATACGCAGTGCCCAAAAACGCGCCGCACTGAGCATCAATGCTGAGCTAATTCAGCTCTACTGGAGTATCGGTCAATTAATCGATGTTCGCCAACAGCAGCAAGGTTGGGGTAGTGCGGTCATACCAAAATTGGCTACCGATTTGCACAACGAATTACCGGAACAAAAAGGCTTTTCCGAGCGCAACATCAAACGCATGTTGGCGTTTTACCGCGCTTATCCCGAGCCCGACCAACTATATCGCTCGCAAAACCAAGCGCTAACGCCAACAGAGCATTCGACAAAAGTGCCACACGCTGTGGCACTTTCTGCGCACGATAACCCGCTTTGGCTGGTTGGTTGGGGGCATCACGCCTTGTTACTGGAAAAAGTTAAAGACCAGAGCGCGCGGCTTTGGTACTTGCAAAACACCCTAGAGCACGGTTGGAGTCGAGACACGCTGGCCGCCATGATTCGCACCCAAAGCCATACCCGACAAGGAGCCGCAATTAACAATTTTCAGCAACACCTGCCTAATCCACATGCCAACATTGTGCAGCAAACGCTGAAAGATCCTTATGTGTTTGATTTTTTGACCTTGAGCAACGATTTTCACGAACGCGAACTGGAAACTGGGCTGGTGCGGCATCTGGAGAAATTCTTGCTTGAACTCGGTGCCGGCTTTGCATTTGTAGGCCGTCAGTACCGAATAGAAGTGGCGGACGAGGACTTTTATATCGATTTGTTGTTCTACCATCTTAAATTGCGCTGCTATGTGGTAGTGGAACTCAAGCGTGGCGAATTCAAGCCGGAGTATGCCGGGAAACTTAATTTTTACTGCAATTTGGTGGACGATCAATTGCGTCATGCCAGCGATGCACAAACCATCGGCCTCATGTTGTGCCAAAGTAAAAACCGCGTACTGGCGGAGTACGCTTTGCGCGGTATCGATAAACCCATTGGCGTCGCCAATTACGAACTGACACGCGCTTTGCCTGAATTCCTGCAATCCACTCTGCCAACCATTGAAGATATTGAAGCCGAATTACAGGGAGTGACGGGCGATGACTAAGCGAATCGGGAATAGGCACAGAGTCGCCCAACAAATCGAAGCCGAGCGTGATCAGGCGGCGGCAGAGTTGCAGGCGTTTTTGCGGGAGTTGGGGTATGAGTGATTGGGGTGTTCAGCCACTTGGTTCACTTGCGACCATTCGCCGTGGCATAAGTTACACAGAAAGTACTTTACAAGAAAATCTTGAGGATGGGTGTCCTTATATAAACATGAAGTCCTTCATTAAGGATGGCGGTTATAATAAAAAGGGCTTGAAGTTTTTTTCGGGTTTTTTTACCAAATCGGATTTAGCTACCGCACAAGACTTGTTATTGGCAAATACTGATGTGACGCTCGATGGAGACATTATTGGTGTCCCTGCGTATTTGCCCGATTTTCTCCAAACTCATTCAGTTTTATTCTCCCATCACGTAACGCGGCTAAGCCTTAATAATCAGATCCACCCTAAATATCTTTATTATTTATTGTGCATTGATACCTATCGTAGGTGGATGCGTAAATATGCTAGAGGTACTACGGTACTGATGCTGGACATGGATGCCATAAAAAAAATTCCTTTCCAGTACCCAGAGTCTAAAACAAGGCAAGGCAAAATCGCCGCCATCCTCACCAGCATCGACGCCGCCATAGAAAAAACCGAAGCGTTGATCGAAAAATACCAGCAGATAAAAGTCGGGCTGATGCACGATTTGTTCACCCGTGGCGTCCTCACCAACGGCCAACTCCGACCACCCCGCAATCAAGCCCCCGAACTGTATCAGGAAACCGCGATTGGCTGGATTCCGAAGGATTGGCATTATGAGCTGCTTGACAAATTGGCTGTGCGTGGAAGTGGGCACACACCCAATAAAGATCATGCTGAATATTGGAACGGGGGGATTAAATGGGTATCGCTAGCCGATTCATATAGACTCGATCAGCTGTATATTTCCGATACTGATTTAAAAATTAGTATTCAAGGCATTCAGAATTCGTCGGCGGTATTACATCCGGCGGGCATTGTGGTTCTTTCAAGAGATGCAGGTGTCGGCAAAAGCGCGATTACAACTGAGCCTATGGCTGTCAGTCAGCACTTTATGTGTTGGAAGTGTGATCAGAAAATGGATAATTATTTTCTCTATTACTGGTTACAATATAACAAACGGACTTTTGAGAATATTGCCATGGGTAGTACCATTCTGACCATTGGATTGCCTTATTTTAAGCGTCTTAAAATTGCTTGTCCGGTTGATATTAAAGAGCAGCGTTCAATCGCAACTAAACTAAAAATGGCCGACATGCGTTTATTTTCGTTGCAAGATGATTTAATAAAAAAGCGACAGCAGAAACTCGGTCTTATGCAAGACCTACTCACCGGTAAAGTTCCTGTAAAAGTCGATGACCAGGTTACAGAGGCGTTCAGTGGCTAACCACTATGCCAAGCTCAATCCCGAGAAGGCGTTGATTTGGCGTATTGTCCATCGCGACAATTTGTCTTGGATTCTCGATAATGGTTTGCATTGCGGCAACAGCGTTAACAAAGCGCCAAATTGGGTCAATATTGGTAATCCCGAATTGATAGAAAAACGGGCAAGTCATCCAGTGCCCATAGCGCCCGGTGGTTTTTTAAACGATTACGTGCCGTTTTATTTCACTCCTTTTTCCGTGATGATGCGCAACATTCGTTCGGGTCGCGGCGGCTGTCAACCAAGACTAAACAGTGAAATTTTGATTTTGGTCTCCAGCTTGCACCATGTTGCCAGCCAGGGTTTACCATTCCTGTTTACCGATAGCCATGCCTATTATCGCTGGGCCAACTATTACACTGATTTGTCAGATTTGAGCAAAATTGATTGGCCCTTACTCCAGGCTAGAGATTTTAAGCGCGATCCTGATGATCCAGCCAAATTTGAACGGTATCAGGCAGAAGCACTGATTTACCAATGTTGCCCTGTATCGGGATTAGTTGGTATTGTCTGCTATACTTCAAACGGTCAAGTTTTCGGTTTTTTTAGAAAACAGCTGGAAATTCATGGTCATTAAAGATTGCATTTTGTCTTTAAAACGGATATCCAGCCCGGCAATACAAGAGTCGATGTTGTCCTTAAACACCTGGAATT
>SXGU01256316.1_pt1 | contig 26544 bp, 32 predicted proteins | sample 3174531 | NCBI WGS metagenome assembly SXGU01 (sample SAMN11356863, study PRJNA531348) | freshwater metagenome | isolation source: freshwater sample F1-140 | place: China: Fuxian Lake, Yuxi | collected 2017-12-25 | reverse complement strand
GCCGCAAGCTCCGTTATTGGCGTTTATATTCTGACTTTGATTCTGACTCGGAGAAGCGTGAACCGTTAGAAAGTGAAAAATATCCAATGTTACCAGTGGTTTTATGAGGTTGGCGGAGAGGGGGGGATTCGAACCCCCGGTGGGATTGCGACAGCTACAAAGCGGCTTTTATTGGTATTTTCACCACAATGAACCACCGTGAATCGCAGTGATTGCATATAGTTGCATATAGTGCGAGGCTTGGGGCATGGCATGGCTTTACAAGCAGAAGGATTCGCAGAACTGGTGGATTGGCTACCGGGTCAATGGGAAGGCCAAGTTTCGCTCGACGGCCACGCCGGATCGGGCCGCAGCCGAGCGGCAACTGGAGCAGGTGAAGGCGATGTTCGGAGCGCACAAATCTGGCAACCTCACCCAAGAATTGTTCGAGGCACTGACGGCCAAACCCGCCCCACGCGTATCGCTTCAGGTGGCTTTGCAAGAATGGTGGACGGCTTCGGAAGGCACTACTGCGGGACGCACCGCCACCAAATACCGGATGGTCGGCAAGAGCTTCGCGCAATTCTTGGGGGCAACGGATTCCGCCCCGTTGCTTGCCGATGTCACGATGGAGCAAGTAGCAAATTACCTGACACAGAAATGGCACGACACGAGCAAGAGCACCGCCAACTCGGACCGCAAAGTGTTGGGCGTGTTTTTTGAGCGGGCGGCCAAGCAGGGCTTGATCAAGGCAAACCCAGCCCGAGCCACTGTGCGACTTAAGCCGAGAAAGGGCGAGCGTGTCCGCAAGAGGCCATTCACGTTGGCGGAGTTGCGCCTAATCTACCAAAAGGCTCCTGATGATTTTTGGCGCTACATGGTGCTGGGAGGATTCTACACCTCGCAGCGCATGGGTGACCTGCTCTGCCTCACTTGGGATGAGGTTGACTTCGACGCGAATATCCTGAGCTTCACGACAAGCAAGACGGAGCGCGACGTGAAGATCCCGCTGCGCCCCTCATTCCGTGCGCTGCTTTGGAAGTTGCGAACCCAGGCCGGCACCGTGGTGGCTGGAACGCCGATCTGGCCGGAACAGGCGGCTGCTTACCAAGCACGGGGCTCGGGCCGTTTCTCAAACGAGTTCTACGAATCGATCCTCATGCCCTGCGGCTTGGTTCCTCCCCGAACCCACCACGCCCAGAAGGACACTAAGAAGTCCTCAGATGAGCGCAAGGTTTCGCCGATTTCTTTCCACTCGCTCCGACATGCCCACATTTCGCTTTTGAAAGCAACTGGCGGTTCTCAAGCCGTGGCGAAGGAACTCGCCGGCCACAGCTCCGACGCCATCAACGACCATTACACGCACCTTCCCATCGAGACGTTGGTGACCGCCATCAACCAACTGCCGGAGGTGATCGCTCGCGACGAACCTGTCTCTGCGGCCAGTGCCAATCCATCCCGCAACCGTGGCAAGCAGAACCACCCCGGGCACCTGCAAGCCGCAGAACAACCGAGGCGCCGGAAGCCGAAGCAAAGCACTTCGCAGCAGGCGGAGTAGCAGCGCCTTGCCGGAAACCTTCCTCCGACATTTGCCGCCGGCTCCTACCGCCGCCCCGCAACAGCCCCCCATTCCGTGTCATAAACTTTTGAGACGGACCGTTTCCGTCTCGTGAGCGCGGGCCTTTCCGGCCGCCTCAACTCATCCCCGCGCCGGTCCTCTGCCAGCGCGTCCCTGCAACCCTCAACCCCATCCCTCATGGCCATCACCCTTGACGTCAACTACAGCAAAAAGATCGGTCTCCCCGGCTACTCCTCGCACCAATACATGCTCACCGTCCGTGCCGAGTTGAGCGACATCAGCCAGGTCGGCCCCGAAAGCCAGCGGCTCCACGCGCTCCTCCAGGCCAGCGTGGACCGCGAACTCCAGCAGCCCGGCTGGTTGCCTGAGCCAAAGCCCGCCAACGGCAACGGCCGTCCCGCCGCCACCAATGGCAACGGCCATCCGCCCCGCAACGGCACCGCGCACCCGCCCGCCGAGCGCTGGGCCTGCTCGGCCAAACAGCAGGCGCTCATCCTCAAACTCGTCGAGGAAAACCAGCTCGACAAAAATGCCATCGAACAGCTCGCCCAAGATCGCTTCGGCACCGGCGTCAAGCAGCTCAAGACCTTGGAAGCCTCCGGGCTGATCGAGGAACTCATGGAGAAGCATCCCCGCCAGCGCGCCAACGGCCACGCCCCGCACCGCTCGAACTACAACGTGCGATGATCGCGACCCTTGAACCCCAGGCCACGTCCGCGCGGCCCATCGAGGAACTCCGCGCCACCGCCAGCGCCTCGCGCCTGAACACCTGGCTCAGTTGCCGGTTGAAGTATTATTTCCACTACGTGCTGGGCCTGCGCAAGCCGCGCACCGCCTCGCTCTACGTCGGCCACGCCGTGCATGGCGTGCTCAAGCTGTGGAACCAGGCGCGGTGGCGGCACGACGTGCTCACCACCGAACAGTTGAAGCGGCGCTTCGACACGCTCTGGTGGATGGACCAGCACAACAGTCCAATCCGTTGGGAGGACGGCGAGGAAGCTGATGAAAAGCAGACCGCGTGGTCATTGCTCGACCTCTACTTCCGCGAGTCGCCCATCCCGCCCAACGAGCGGCCGCAGGCCGTCGAGGTCAGCGTCGAGGCCGACCTGTCCCAGCACGGCCTGCCCCGGCTCATCGGCATCCTCGACCTCGTGCGCGCCGGGCGGCGCATCGTGGACTTCAAGACCGTGGGCCAGACGCCGACGGACGAGAAGGCCCTCCACGCGCACCAGGTGCAGCTTACGGCCTACGCCGTGCTCTACCGGGCCAACACCGGCGACACCGAAGGCGGACGCGACCTGCACCATCTGGTGAAGACCAAGACCCCGAAGCTTGTGGTCACGCAGCAGGGGCCGATGACGGAGGCCGAGCGCACGCGCCTGTTCAAGCAGTTGGAGAGCTACAGCGAAGGCGTCGCTCGGCAGGACTTTGTGCCCTCGCCCGGCTTGCAATGTTCGATGTGCTCGTTTTTGCCGGAGTGCAAAAATTGGTCGTGAACCCCTTCTGCCATGACCATTCCCTGCGTGAACCGCCTGCTCGTGGTCGGGCCGGCGCGAACCCTCCGCGCGTTCATCCGGGATGACCGGTGGACGCGCGGCCTCGGAGCGAGAAGCTTTGACCTGCTGGAATGCGCGCCCCGGCGGCACGCCTGGCAGTTCGAGACGGACGCCCCGCCGGTGGCCTGGCTGCGGCGCGAGTCGCGCGGCTGGCCGGCCCTCCTGTTCGTGCTGGACTACGACCGCGAAGCGCGGCGCGAGAAGGGCCTGCTCCGGGCCATGCGCGGACGGGTGACGCATCACCGCGTCCGCTACTGAACCAACCCCAACAACCAAAACCCCGGCGGAGCCGGGCATCGTTCGCGGTGCCCGGCTCCTGTCGCATTTACCATGAACCAATCACTTCCCTTCACCCACGCCCAATGGGACGCGTTGACACCTGACGAACGGGCGGCCGTGGCCGCCGTCCATGAACAGCTCAACGGCCTGCCGCCACCGGAAGGTGCCGCGCTCACTGACGAGCACCTCTCGACAGTCCTGTGCCTGCTGCGCCCTCTCACTGAGGCCGTCCTTCCCGACGAGGAGAATGACGGTGACGTGACTGGCGGCGTCCAGCGCAAGTTCCATGTCATCCACGATGCCGCCCGCCGGTTGGCCGAGGCGCGGCTGGCGCAGCATCCCGTCCAGCGGCCCCGCCTGCGCGTGCTGGTCGAGACCGACGTGCATGACCGCACCCGGGTCGTGGTCTTCGATGAGGACTCCCAGCGCCTGCTGTTCCACGAGAACGGCGACGCGGCGGAGTTTCAGTTCGCGGACCTGCGGGCCATCGCCGTGAAAGTGCTCGCCGTGCGCGACGCGCTGGTGGCCGCCGCCCGCCGGGAGCGAGTCATCCACGTCGTCGTGCAAGGCGGCGTGGTGCAGGAGGTGGCCGACGTGCCGCCGGGCATCGGCGTGCAGGTCGTGGACTACGACGTGGACCGCGCCGAGCGGGAGCACCTTACCCGCAGTCCGCTGGACGACGAGCCGTGCGTGCTGACGAAGTTCTGAACCGCCATGAACCACGACTCACCACCTGTCCGATCCCCGGCCCGCACCCTGAAGATCGAAGCCGACGGCGACTTTGCCCAAGGCCGGCTCAAGCCGAAGATCCGGCTGATGGGCCACTGGCTGGAGCGAGCCGGCTTCGCACCCGGCGGCCGGGTCCACATCACCTGTGAGCGGCCCGACGTGCTGGTCCTGCGCGAAGTTGTGACCGACCGCAGCCCGCCGCCAAACCCGCCGAGCCAGACGGCCAAGCCGCTGTCCGACCCAACCTGATGGCACCGCAGAGGCGGGAAAGGCGCAGAGGAAGAAGTCTTCTCTGCGTCCGTCCCGTCGCGGCGGTGTCTCCCCAACCCCGAACTCCCAACTCCGAACCACCAACTCCGAAAACCATGACCACAACCACTGCAACACTCCCCGCCACCAGCCTCTACTGCCGCGAAGGCACGAGCGACAAAGAGTATCACGTCCGGCTTGTGCCCGAGGGCGGCGGCTTCGCCGTTCACTTCGCCTACGGCCGGCGCGGCTCGACCCTCTCGACCGGCACCAAGACGAGCAGCCCGGTTCCCCTCGCCGACGCGCAGCGCCTCCATGACAAACTCGTGCGTGAGAAGAAGGCCAAGGGCTACACGGAAGGTGCCAACGGCACCACGTATCAGCCGGCCAGCCGGGACGAACGCGCGACGGGCCTCGTGCCCCAGCTCCTCAACCCCGTGGACGAAGCCGAGGTCGCGCGCCTCGTGAGCGACCCGCGCTGGTTCATGCAAGAGAAGAAAGACGGCCGGCGGCTCCTGCTCCGCAAGGCCGGCGCGACCATCACCGGCAGCAACAAGCTGGGCCTGGCCGTCGGCGTGGCCGAGCCCATCGTCAAGACGGCGCTGGACCTGCCTGGCGACTTCGTCCTCGACGGCGAGGCCATCGGCGACCGGCTGCACGCATTCGACCTCTTGGAACGCGACGGCGTGGACCTGCGCGGCCAGAGCTGCGAACGCCGTTACGGCGCGCTCCTGAACCTCTTGGCCGGCGGTCTGCCCAAGCACATTCACCTGGTCGCGTGCTGGGCCGACCCACGGGACAAAGCCTCGTGGCTGCTCACACTTCAACGGGAGAAGGCCGAGGGCGTCGTGTTCAAGTTGAAGACCGCGCCCTACACCCTAGGCCGGCCGAACTCTGGCGGCCCGCAACTGAAACACAAGTTCGTCGCCACGTTGAGCGCGGTCGTCGCGCAGGTGAACCGCCAGCGCAGCGTCGGTCTGCGGCTCCTGAACCACGAGGGCTGGCAGCCGGTCGGCAACGTCACCATCCCGCCAAACCACAAAGTTCCCGCTGTCGGTGCCGTGGTCGAAGTGCGCTACCTCTACGCGCATCGCGACGGCTCGCTCTACCAGCCGGTGTATCTGGGCGAACGCTCGGATGTCCGGCAGGAGGAGTGCGTGTGCTCGCAGATGAAGTTCAAGCGCGACGACGAAGACGAGGTTTAGCCACAGATACACACAGATGAAACACAGATCAGGGAAGCCCTCCCTTCTGTGTTCAATCTGTGTTTCATCTGTGGCTCAAAAAGTTCCCCCGTGTCTCCGTTCGGAGGCACAGCCACCCCACCCAAACCCGGCCGGCCGGTCCCGTTGTCCTCCGACGGGGCTGGCCGGCCTTTCCTGTTACATCCTATGAACCCAACCATCGAAATCCCCCAGTTCGCCCTCCGCCCGGCCCTCCTCGGCCTGGGCAAAGTCATCAGCAAACGTGCCACGCTCCCCGTGCTCGGCCATGTCCGCGTCACGCGCGACCGCGTCGGGCAGGTGTTCCTCCAAGGCACCGACCTCGACGCCTTCGCCGTGTATCGCGTGCCCGACGCCACACCCGGTCCCGCGTGCGACTTCCTCGTGCCCTTCGCGCCGTTGCAGGCGGCGGCCAAGGGCGAACGCATCGAGCTGGTCCGCGAGTCCGACACGAGCGTCCGGCTCTGCACGCACCTGGGCGCGGCCCCCATCGAGCAGGTGCTTCCCGCGCTCGTGGCCGACGAGATGCCGCCGCTCCCGGAAGTCACCGGCCCGGCGCAGCCGCTGGACGACAAGTTCCGCGACGCGCTGCGGCAGGCACTCACCTGCTGCACCGACGACATCAGCCGGCCCGTGCTCACGCACGCGTGCCTCGATGTCCGCGACCCGCACTGCCACTATGTCGTCGCCACCGACGGCCTGCACCTGTTCTGCGCGAACTCGTTCACGTTCGGCCTCAAGGAACCCGTCCTCATCCCCAACCAGCGGTTCCTCCACTGGCCGGGGTTCATGGCGGACGGCACCGGTGAACTGACCCTTCGCCCTGGAAACAAGCGCGGTGGCCCGTGGCTCAAGCTCACGTCCGGCAACTGGACCTTCATCACCAAAGCGGGCGAGGGCGCGTTCCCGGAGTGGAAGCATCATCTGCCCAAGGCCAAGCATGGCCGGACGCGGGTGGTGTTCGGCCCGCCGGCGGTTGCGACGCTGCTGGCCGGTTTGCCGCAGCTCCCGGCGGCGAAGGAGGCTCACTCGCCCGTCACCCTCGAAGTCACTGAGGACAGCGTGAGCTGCAAGGCCATCGCGAAGGACGCGACCGAGTGGTCCACGCTGGCCGTGCCCGGCGCGCAGGTCAACGGCCGGCCGGTGAGCGTGAAGCTCAACCGTGAGCCTTTGCTCAAGGCGCTGCGCCTCGGTCTGACCGCCCTCGAAATCCAGGACGACCACACGCCGCTGGCCTGCTGGCACGGCGGTCGCACGCTGCTCATCGCGCCGCTGCGCCCGCCCGAGCCACCGGCAGATGAAGTTTCCTCTCCACCAGAGACCCCGGTGAGCGCGACTCCGTCCGCGCCGCCGGTGGCAACGCCGACGGAAGTTCCCCAACCCACCATGCCCCAGCCCGCTCCCAACCCCACCGAACGCCGCAGCGTCACGCCCTCGGCCGGCCATGAGACTCCGCCCACCGCGTTCGCGGAAGTCATCGCGCACGTCGAGGCCGTGCGGACCAAGTTGAAGGAGGTCGGCAACGACCTCACCGAGACGCTGATCCTGCTCAAGGCCGCCGAGCGCGAGAAGAAGGCGACGCAGAAGGAGTTCGAGGCCGTGCGCGCCACGCTGCGCTCGCTCCAGCGCGTGCAGCTCTAAACCCTGAAGCAGCCAACGCGCGGACGGAGTCCAACCCTCCGTCTGCCGCCGGCTGCTCCAACCATCATGCTTGGCCAACTCCTCGCCTGCGCCGGAGACGTGTTCTCCGATCTGACCGGCTACGCCGCCACCCGCGTGCCGCTGGCCCGCGCCACGGCACCGAACGAAGTCACGCTCGACTTGCCGGGCTACGGGCAGTTCGACAGCTACAGCTGCGGCGCCGTGGCCGGCGTCATGGCGCTGAAACAGTTCAAGCCCGCCGCCAGCTTCAGCGCGTTTTACGCGCGCGTGGACCCGCACCCGATGTGGGGCACGCCCACGGCGAAGCTCGTGCGCGCGTTGCGCCATCACGGCCTGCGCGTGCGCGAGCGTGACGACCTCGGCTTCGCCAGCCTGTGCCGGGCGATTGACGCGGGCTCACCGGTGCTGGTGTGCGTCCACAACCCGGGCACGGCCTGCGCGCACTGGGTGGTGGTGTATGGCTACGGCCGGCGGCCCGGCCGCGTGTTCCTGGCGACCAACGGCCTGCCGTTCCTGGACCGCAACGTGGTGCCGTTCGGCGAGTTCACGCGGCTCTGGTGCCCGCCGGGCAATGGCCTGGTCTGCGCCGCGCCCCGGCGTCGCCAGCGCCGGAACCGGAGCGTGACCCGCTCGAAGTAAAGCCTCGGTTGCCGAGGCCCCTCGGACGCCGGGAGGGCGTCCCCATCCCAACCCGCCGGGACGGCGTCATGTCGTCCCGGCTGCTTCATTCCCCACCATGACTACCACTGCAAAACCGAAACCCCGCAAGAAGACCAAACGCAAACCGAGTCCGAAGTCCACCACCCTGCGCCGGGTGCTGCTGGGCATGGGCATCGCCGCCGCGGCGGTGACCGCCATCCTGGTGGCGCTGCACTTCGCGCCGCTGCTCATCGCGCTGCTGGCCGTGCTCGGGCTGTGCGCGGCGGTGGCGGTATTCCGCCGCCTCACCAGCATGAATCCCATGCCGACCATCCCCGCCTGAGCGCGCCGGGCCGGCGCAAGTTCGAACTTGCCGCTTGAACGAAACGCGAGAGGCTTCGTTCAGTGCAATGCCCGGGCCACCCAGTCCGCTCGCGGGAACGCGCGCCGCTGGCTGGCCCGGTGCCCAACCTTCAACCCACATCGCATCATGCCCAGCTACTACACGAACTTCAGCTTCCAGGTCCGGCTGCCCGACGCGGCGGCGCAGACCTACGCCCTTGAACTCGCCGCGACGGCCAGCCGCCTCAATCTCGGCGACGGGTCCGAGGCCGAGCTGCCCGAAGCGCTGCGCGACGCAGACCTGATCGCGGACTGGTGCTTCGAGGTCGAGGCCGACACGGTGGACCAGCAGCCGGGCCTGTGGCTGCACTCCAGCGAGGGCGGCGTGGACGCGGCCTGCGCCTACGTCCACCACCTGCTGGGCAAATTCGACCCGGCGGGCCGCGTGACGTTCCAGTGGTCCTGCGACTGCACCCGGCCGTGCCTGGACGCCTACGGCGGCGGCGCGGCCCTCATCACCGCCACCGAAATCAAAACCATGAGCACGCACCAGTGGCTGCAAGCACAAGCCGCGTGACCTTCCTCTCAACTATCAACCCTCAACTCTCAACCAAACTATGGGCGACCGTTGTTACATGCGCGTCACCTGCCGCCGGCAGGACGTGCCCCGCTTTGAACCACTGGGCTTCGTGCTGGATTACGAGGCCGACGCCAATCACCCCATCGTCGAGCTGATCGACGAGGAGGCCAACTATGCCCACCACGGCCGGCTGCCTGCCGACGTGCCCTTCCTGGCCGAGCACGGCCCGGGTGGCAACTTCGGCAACGGCCTGGTCGCCTGCGACGGCCACCGCCAGGCCGACATCGAGGCCGGCCACGAGGGCGGCTTCGTGATCGCGTGGGACGTGGCGGAGGACGCGCCCGTTGCCGGGAGCCTCGCGGCCATCCGTGAATACCGCGCCGTGTGGCGGGCCGTCGAGGAGCTCTTCGAGCGGCTGGCCGCGCCGGCACCCGCCTGACCATGCCCCAGTTCCTCTGCTCGTATGCCCACGACATCGCCTGCTACGCGGACTTCGTCGTGGAAGCGCCGAGCGAACGGGCCGTCTTGCGCCGAATGAGAAAGGCGCTGCGCGACGGCCGGTTCGCCGACGTGAACGCCCAGCCTTGCTGGGAAAACGGAGCCACCGATGAACGCGTGTTCGTTCAGCGCGTGGCCGATCCCGACACCACCCATCCCACCCTCGCCGAGCTGATTGGCGAGGAACACCGGTTCAGCGCGGCGACGCGCCGTTGTGTCCGGTGCGGCCGGCACGCGGACGACGACGCGGTGGAACCCCAACCCTGCCCCGCATGAAGGTCATCACCATCCGCCGGCTCGACCTCCAGTTCGACGCCGGACAAATCACGCACGGCTCCGCCGAGGCGCAGGCCCGGCAGGCGCTCGAACTCATCAACCTCGCGTTGCAGCGCCAACCCTTCGGCCTCGGTGCCCAGCTCTACGCGCACCCCGACGAGATCGAGGTCGAATCCATCAAGCGGGAGTTTTAGCCACAGATTGGCACAGATGAAACACAGATGAGGGAGAGCCTTCATCTGTGTTCATCTGTGGCCGCTTTCTTCCCCGTGGCCCAAGTCGAAACGCCCGCCGGGGCGTCTGTGCGTCACGCGCACACTGACGAGACTTACAAGCTCCCAGCCCCAACAACCCCCAAAGCAACAAACACACAGCATGAAAAACATCACGGTCAAATACGGCGTGGACAGCATCACCAAGCAGGTCGAGGACGGCTTCACCTTCGGCGACCTCCAGGACAGCGACACGTTCAAGGCGGCGCTGGGCTTCGGCGACCGCACCAAGGCGCTGGTCAGCGGCATCGAGCAGTCGCCCGACACCGTCATCCCGGCCGGGGCCACCGTGGTCCTGGAAACCGCCGCCAACACCAAGGCATAAGCCACCAACCCAGCCGCGCAGGCCCGCTTCCTTCACCGGAGGCGGGCCTGTGCTTTCCCCTCATGGAATCCACCGAAATCCTCCTGCGCGCCGACGGCTCGCTCGTCGAGCGCGTCCTGCGCGAACGCGAGCTGGAAGCCGGGCCGGCCGTCTTGGATGCGCTGACCGAGTCGGTCACGCGCTCCGTGCGGCATGTGCTGCGGCTCTCCGAGTGGGGCGCGGTGCATGCGAACGTCGGCCTCGATGACACGCTCTACACCGTGGCCCTAGACCGGCTGCCACTGCACACGCGGTTCCGGCTGGTCGCGGATGTGCTCGTCCCGGCCTTCGCCTCCGAGAGCGACCTCGAACTGGCGCTCGTCTGGCAGGCCCCCAAAGACATGCGCCTCGCCTTCGTGGTCCGCACCGAGACCGAGGAGGGCGAGGTCATCATCAACGAGAACTACCTCTTCGCCTGCGACACCCGCAACCGGGCGTATCGCCTGCCGCTGCCCAACCTGTTCGACGACTGCAAGGTCTGCACGGGTGAGTTTGCGCGCACGCATCACTCCGGCGCGGCGGCCGTGGCCGCCAGCGTCGAGCAGTTCCGCGCCTCGCAGTGGAACGCGGACCTGATGCGGACCGTGGAAAAGTCGCAGCAGTGCTTCCGCTTCCAGCCCACCAACGAGTCGTTCACCACGCTGCCCGTCGCGGTGTCGGACTGGACGACCCTCTGCGACAAGGCCTCGACGGCCGTGTCGGAAAGGATCGTGTTGTGAGCGCCCCGGTTCATCCGCTCCTCCCGCTGGTGAAGGAGTTGCGCGGGTGTCCGTCACGGGACACCAGCCTCACCGAGAAGTCGCTGCGCGATGCGTGGGACCAGTTCAAGGCCGACGGCTGGACCCCGGGAGCGTATCCACCGTTCTCCGTGCTGGCCGCGCTGGTCATTCATGACGACGCGGTGGCCACGCTGCTCACCACGGAGGAACACGGCCAGTTGCTCGCCCTTGGTGAGCTGGCGCTCAACCGCTACCGCGAACGCACCCAACCCTCCAACCACCTCGGCAAGCTGCTTGCCGCCACCATCAAAGAAAATCCATGAACTACCTCATCGGCTGCGGGGGCGTTGGCTCGGCCATCGTCCCCTCCTTCTGTCTGCTCAAGTCGCCACAAGAAGTCACCCTCGTTGATAGCGACACCCTCGAACGCAAGAACCTCGACCGCCAGATGTTCGACGCTAGTCAGGTCGGAAAGAACAAGGCGTCGGCCCTGGCTGAGAAGTTTGGTTGTCACGCGCTGCCGCAGTGGTTCAGCCGGGGCAGCCTGCGCCTCACGCGCAGCGACTGGCTGCTGTGCCTGGTGGACAACCACCGCACGCGGCTGGAGGCCATAGAGTCGTGCGACGAGCACGGCTGCCAGGCGGTCTTCGCCGCCAACGAGACCCACTCGGCGGAGGCGTATTACTACCGGCGCGCTTGGAAGGGCACGCCGCGCGACCCACGGGTGTATTACCCGGAGCTGCTCACGGATCGCTCGGGCGATCCACGGGCCGCCGCCATCGGCTGCACCGGCGAGGCACAGGAGCGCAACCGGCAGTTGGTGTCGGCGAACCTGATGGCGGCCGCGTTGGCGGAACACCTGTATGTGCTCTGGCACTGGAAGGCACCGCGCCTGGACCGGGACACGGTCGAGCGGCTGCCGCACAAGCTCGTCGCCAACCTCACGCGGCTGGAGACGCACACGCTGGCGGGGAGGCTTCCATGAGCGCGGTGCTCGATCCGCCAGCGCCGGCGGCGCGCAAGTGTCTCATCGGTCAGCTCCTCGGCCCGCAGGTGCTGGCGCTCTTGGAGCGCGTGCCGCGCAACCCGCAGGTGCGGGCGCTGGTGCTGAAGCTGGCCGGCAAGCTCCCGCCGCCGGAGTGCGAGACGTTCGAGCAGGTGAAGGAGTGGATCGAGACGCACTGCGAGCCACGCAAGGCGGCGGTGCCTTCACGACCCGCCGCCCGCCGAGTGGTCGAGGAGGGCATCCGCCTCACGGTCCGCTTCAGTGAGACCGAGTATGGGCGGGCTGATTACTCAGTCCGCCGGCATGGCCGGGAGGAGTTTCATCTGGACGCCGACGACCTGATGGAGCTGGTGCGGACGGCCGTGGCGAACGGCGACAGCCTGGACGAAATCGTCGAGGCCGCCGCGGAAAAGATCGATGACGATGCGTGGGAAGTATGCGACCCCAGCATGGAGGACGACGGCGACTACGACTACACCAACCACGATGTCTCCAACACGGAGGACAGCGAGACCACGTTCGACCGGGCCGACCTGCGCCGGGTGATCCTCGCCTTCGTGCGGGAGCGCCATCCCGAGCTGGCGGCGGAACTTTGAGCGGAGCAGCGCTCACTCAAACGCAAAGACGCGGAGGGCGCAGAGGGGCGCGGAGAAGGCATTGAACTCCTCCAGCTTCTTCCTCTGCGTTCCTCTGCGCTCCCAGCGCCTCCGCGTTAAAGGATGCGCCACCCTTCACCGAAATGCTGGCAGACGAATGGGGACAAACGAATGAGAGCCTCTCTTCCATTCGCTTGTCCCCATTCGTTTGACATTCCCTCCGAACTCCCAACTCCCAACTCCGAACATGAACCTGACCCAACTCAACCAGACCAAGCTCAGTGAACTGAAAGACGTGCCCGGCCTGCTCTCCTGCCGGGTGGATTACGAGGTCAAGGCGGCCCATGGCCGGCTCGACTACACCGGCCCGCCCATCGCGCCGGACCTGTGGCATCAGGTGCTGTCCTTCTTCCGGTGGACGCACAAGGAGATGCAGAGCGAGAGCCAGGTGCGGCTCTACGTGAATCACCGCCTCGGCCGCTGGGGCGCGTGGGCCTTCCCGCAGGAGGCCCGCACCGGCATGACGGCCCGGGAACTCCCCGTGCCGGAAACCCCGGAGCTGGCGCGCGTGCGGTTCGCCGCGTGGGAGTCGGAGCCGTCGGATGATTGGCTCTACTTCGGCACGGCGCACCATCACTGCTCAGCCAGCGCGTTCCAGTCGTCCACGGACGAGGCCAACGAGCGCAACCAGGACGGCCTGCACCTGACGGTGGGCCGGCTGGACGCGGAGCACCACGAGGTGCATGCCCGGTTCTACCTGGGCGGCAACGCTTATGAGCCAGACCTGAGCCGGTTCTGGACGGTGGACACGGGCTTGTCCGCATTGCTCCCGCCGGAGGTGCTGCCGCTGGTGGCGCGCTTCCAGATGGGCGCGAAGGTCACGGTGGACTTCCCGGATGCCTGGCGCACCAACCTCGTCGAGGTCAGGGAGGAACGGCGCGAACGCCGCGAATTGGTCCGTGCCCCGCGCTGGCAGCTCGAACTGCCGGAGCTGGATCATCAACCGTATCGGTTCCGACTGGAGGACGCGCTGGAGGACATCCAGCGCCGGTCAGCGCACAACGGCTTCACGGAGCAGCAGTGGCTGGCCGAACTGGGCCGGCTTGCCGCCGATGACGTGAGCCACCTCCTCTTCACCGCCTGCCTCGAACACGGCGTGCAGCCAGACGAGCTCCTCGCCGAGCTGGCCACCTCCGAGACCACCGCCTGAATCATCAGCCACAAAGAGGCACAGAAGGCACAAAGGGGGGAACTTCCTCTTGTGCCTACGTGACTCGCTGTTCGGGCCGCAAGAGGGTGCCGGCGGAAGCGGGAGAAGGAGGCGAGCCCACGGGCTTCCTTCTCTTTACCTGTCCCATGGAGGCGCTGCCCTGGCAGTTGAAAGTTGATGCTGGTCGCACGAACGATGACAGTCTCCGGGTGATTGCCGTGCTCGACCCCGTCGCCGCCAAGACCCTGCCTCCGGTGTATCAGCTCAAGGTTGTCCTGCTGGGAACGCGGCGGCCGATCTGGCGACGGCTGCAAGTGCCGGAGAGCGCCAATCTTGGCTGGCTCCATGCTGTGCTCCAGGTGGCGATGGGCTGGACCAACAGCCACCTGCATCAGTTCCGGATCGGGCAGGATTGCTATTCCGACACGCGTGTCCACTTCGCGGAGTTCGTCGGCGACCCGGAGATTTTGGAGGAGCGGAAGTTCACGCTCATGCAGGTCGTGCCGTGTGAGAAGGCAGTCTTCGGCTACGAATATGACTTTGGCGATTCGTGGGAACACGAGGTCATCGTGGAGAAAGTCCTGCCGCCCGACTTATCGGTGAGCACCGTCGCCCGCTGTCTCGACGGTGCCCGCGCCTGCCCACCGGAGGACTGCGGCGGGACATGGGGCTATGAAAACTTGCTCAAGGTGTTGCGCAGCCCGAAGCACCCCGAACATGAGGACCTGAAGACATGGCTCGGGAAGCGGTTCGACGCGGAGGCTTTCTCGGTGGAGACAGCGAACCTCTGGCTGGGCAAACTCAAGTGGCCCAAGGTGACGGAGGCGCAACTTCGCAAGGTGCTGATGGCGCGGGATGGCGACCCTGGCTGAAACGCTGGCTTCCGCGAAAGTGCCTCACGTCGCTGGCTTCCACGGCCCGCCCTTCTGCCAATGGGCCTTGCTGGCATCTCGGCGTGCCACTGCCAGCAGCGGCTCGCTCAGGAATTCACGGATGGCTTCGACCACCTGCTCCAGGTTCCCGGCTGGCAACCTGAGCCGGCTGCGCCGGAGGAACGCCGCCCATTGCTGTTGCTTGAGCGGGTCGCCGCTGAACGTCGCCGACAACGCGGTGGGCGTCCCGGAGGGCAAGGCGGTCTTGCGCCGCCGGAAGGTCGCCGCGATGGCCCGCGCCAACAAGGTGCTTTCAAACTCGAACTCCCGCGAGAGCACCCAGATGTCATAGAAATCCTTCATCCGGCTGTTGGCCAGGCCGAGCTTCACCATGGCCTCAAACTTCTCCGCGATGGCGGTCTCCCGGGCATACATCGGCAGGCGCGGCGCAGGAAACTCCAGCAGTGGCGGAAACTCGGTCGTCTGCGGCTTGGGCGTGGGCGCGTCGCCAAATCCGATGTCCACCTGCAATGGCAGCCGCACTTTGCCCAGCCGGGCTTCCAGCTTCACGCGCACGCCTTGATAGGCTGCGTCTTCGCGGATGGCTTCCGCCCGGACGCTCTCGGGCAGGAACACCAGCCCATCACCCGCCACCGGCACCTCGCACAGTTCACGAAAGACGCCCGCCAACTCCTCAATGGAGGCGGACTCCACCGCGAGCAAATCGAGATCTTTGGTGGGGCGATACGGCAAACCCGCCCACACCAGGAAAAGCATCGCTCCCTTGACGATGAATTGTTCCGCATGGCGTGACTGGCACAACCGATACATCAAACGCTCCACCCCGTAGCGCAGCAGCAGGTATTGATAGTCCTCACCATCGCGCCGGGCGCGTTCGAGCAGCCGGTCGGCCACTGATGCGGCGAGGTTGCGGGGAACGGACGGCTTCATGTGAGGGACTCCAAGTAGGGGCGCATGACGTTGGCGACCCGGCAAACCCTGGCATAGTGCGTCATCTCATCCATCGTCATCTTTCGTGACCGCCAGGCATCCCGCAGCGCCTCCAGCGCCACATCCAGCCCCACTTTGTTCCGGTATTTGAAGCAGTCCGCCACGGTCTTCGGCACGTTGGTGACGCGCACCGTCACCCCTTCAATCTGCCGTTCGTCCACGCCTTCCCGCAGGGCCGCGCCCGAAAAGCGGACGACGCGCACCGGCAAACCGGCGGTCACCGGCTTCCGGGCCTTGCGGTCAATGGCGAGCCAGACCTCGGACGGATTCTGCGTGCCCAGCTCGTGGAAGCGCAGGGCGGTGAGCAGGCAGCCCACCCCGTGGGGCACGCGCTTGCACACGCTGGCCAGGGTGTGGTGAGCGCCCGGCTCATGCTCGGCCGCCGCATAAAGTCCGGGCGCTGGCTGCCGCAGGAGGCCGCGCTCACACAGCCGCCGCAGATGGACTGAAGCAATGCCGTGCGCTCGCAGATCCTTGGGCCGGACTACGCCGGCCCGCCGGATCAGCTTCAGCGCTCGCTCCGTTTTGGTCATGCGTGCCATGTGCTATAAAGCCGGCACTTGCCGATAAGTGCCGACGCTTTGTAGCCGTAATGGACGACCGGGTCAAACCGGTTCGCAGCGCTGTCACCAAACTGCTGCGCTCGTCAACACTATCGGGTGCGAGCTTCAATCCGCGCCCCTTCAACCTGAGCCTGCCTCACCTCCTCATCGGATGCTCCTGAAAGAAATCCCACATCAGCCGCGTGGCATCCACGTCCGCCGTGGTCTTCCCGACGATGAAGGCTGCCATTGGCTTGCCGCCCGGCCAGGTATGTCCACCTCCCGCCACGGTGTAGAACAACACGCCCGCGTGGTTGGGATAGTGCAGCAGGTAGTGCCCCACGCATCCCTCACCCATATCCGGTCGCGCGTGGCTTCCCTCGGACCGTGTTTCGCCTCGAATTCCGCTTCGTGGTGAAAGCTCCAGTTCACGAGCTTACCGCGCAACGCCTCGACTGTGCGTTTGATGCGCTCCCGGTAGGCCGCCCGCTCCGGATGCGGGCAACTGGGCAGAAAGACGGGCAGCCGATAATAGCTTCCATCGAAGGCCAGACCCGCATGAGTCAGGAAGCAGGGAACCCGCTCCTCGCGCCCATCCTCCACGGCACTTCACCGAACGCTTACGGTGGGCGCGGTGATTTTAGGCTGAAATAATCACGACGCGACCGGTGTTCTCCAATGCACCTGTTACTCGCTGACCGTGTTCCTCATCGCTCCTCTGCACATTGGCGCAGTGCCTTGAACCATGCAGACCCAATGATTTCCCGCGAATATCCCTCTCCAATCGTTGCTCTCGCAGCCTTCGATAATTCCCGCCATAAACTGGCGTCTGTCAGCAAAAGTTTCATCTTGCGATACCAGTCATCCATATTGTCAGGCGCTATCAGAAATCCGTTGGCTCCATCTTTGATCAGCCCGCTGTACGACGGGATTGGCGAACAAAGGGGAACGATCCCATAAGCCATATAGGTGACAACCTTATCCTCAGTCTTGCGCCAAAACTCTGTATTGAAAGGTTTGTTGGAAACACCAATTTGTGCAGTCGCCATAACCTCGTCTTTTCTTTCCAAGTTGAATGGAACGTCTACCACTCCTTTCGACCAACTCAGCTTTGCTTCACCACTGCCATGCACGACTAGAATCGAACCGATTTCGTGATGTAGCCTTTGAATCGGTCTCTTGATCTGCTCGACCTCAATCAAGTTAGTGTCCTTGTACCCCGTCCAGATGATTCGTTGTCCTCCCACACTTGGAGCTACGGCAAGGCTCTTTGGCTGCTCAGGCATACACGGGATTCGAAATACATGTCGATGGACCTTTCGCAACTCAGTTTCGGTCACGCTACTGCTGCACACAACCACCGTCGCCGCTGCAATTATCAACCGATGCACGGGGTTTGAGGGATCAAACTCATCGTCAGCATCAAAGCAGGTAGAGACATTGTTCGCCTTAAGTTTTTGCAGCAAAGCCAAAGACCAAATCTTTTGCACTACACCCACCGTGTTGCTGCGCATCTCAGGAACCACTTTAAGGACACCATCTTCGTGCCAATTGCGCATGTTCATTCTCGGAGGTGGGCCGCTCCAGGAAACGTCTACGGCGCGTTGCCGCAGCCACTCACAACACCAAACTCCACGAACCAGAGAACTATTCGAACGAATTGGGTCGTTCTTAAGAAACCAATGTACTTTCATACCCGAGGCGTTGACTTTGTGCGAAGCGGCCCGCGTGTGCATGAGTGGTACAGCTTCGTAAGGCGACGAAGCTCGACTCTTCCGGAAAACTTCGCCAATATCAACTCCCTTCCGGCAGCTCCGAGCTTCTGGCGCTTGCCTTCGTTTTTAGCAAGAACGCAAATTTCTTCAGCAACATGATCTGGATCAGAAGAGTCCAACAACACTCCTCTGTGCCCTTCTTGGATGATTTCCGGGATGGCGCCAATGCGCTTCGCGATAACTGGAACGCCAGCAAGCATAAATTCGAGAAGTTTGTTTGGGCACCCTTCAGTTTTTGGTAAGAGTAATCCCACGTGACATAATTTCATGAAACTCAGCATTTCCGAATGCGGGAGCGCTCCCGTAATAACTAAGTTCTTTTCAAGGCCCGACGTCTGAATAAGCTCGCGAATCAGAGTCGATTCCCGTTCGTGGATCCCGCCAATTATCAGCAGCGTAGCCCGAATCCGTGTTTTCAATAACGAGCGAAGGGTCCCCAACATCTGAAAGAAACCCATTTGTTCGCGCAATGGCCCCACACAGCCAATCACCAAACCGTGCAATTGCTTCCGAACAGTCTCTGTTTCAACGTCTCGAAACCATCTGTCATCCGTCGAATTGTGTATTGTGAAGTTACGAGCATTGGGAATGGTAGCAAAAGCCGCTTTTGCGAAGCGTCTCGCTTCTTCACTAACAAAAGTGCGCGCATCGGCTGCCCGGAGCAGCCATTCGATCTGGCTTCTTCTCTTTGCATCAAACGCATCACGAATCAAATCTGAACCTCTGAGCGAGACTATCAGTTGCCGGCGGCAATACTTTGCAGCAATTCCTGCCGCATAGCATCCAGGCCCTGTTCCAAACACGTGACAGATGTCAGGCTGGAAATCCGTGATGATGCGCGTGATTTCGCGAAAGCAATCTTCCAGAAATCTTCGATGATCAAAAGCAGGAATGTGCCAACGCGCGGGGAAAAGAGTCACCAATGTCGCTCCATGAAGGTCGCTGGTGCTCACCGCAAAATCGTCTTCCTTGTTTTGCTCACTACGGGCGAGCACTAACACTTTCATCCCCTTCTCTGTAAGCAAACGGGTAATTCGACGAACAGACCACTCCGTTCCTCCCGTTCCAGCAACGGGGCAATCTGCAATAAGCACAATTCTAGGAGTGGCGCGCATGCAATTAGCTGAATGCCGTTCTTCCACACATTCTCAAGCTGAATCCATTCTGAGAAAAATCTCGAATCCTAGCAACGAAGGCAGGGTCGCTCTCTTTGGGATACTCGGCAACATCTCGCAGATTCGCGAACATCCTCAGCGCTTTGCCAAGCAATTCGCGAGTGTACAGTGCCCTATGCTGGCAGCCGTGAGGCTGACCCGGGACGGCGTAACCAAAACCGTAGATTTGTTCCAAAGTGCTTGTCACATTCGTCAACGATAGCGCCTTTTTTCCTTTTCCATCGCGCCCGATACGAAGCGCGTTACCCACTTTGTCACCATCTGGTACGACGACGAGCATCCTTCCTCCTGGCGCAAGAAGTTCACTCCACCGCTGCAATGTTTGCGGAACCACACTAAGCGGCAGATGCTCCAGCAAATGAGAAGCGCGGACTTCATTAAAACAGCCGTTCCAGGAAGTTGGCAGGTCTGTCGCGTCGAATCGCTGGGGCTCGGTAACACCCCACGAATCGAGGTTTAACCAAGGGGGAGGCAAATGTCGTTCGCGCTCACCTGCACCTAGATTCAGCTTTGTGAATCCTGCTGGTAAAGCGGACTGCATTGGATTCCTCCACATTGCTCCGACTGGCAGCTCCAAGAAGCAGATTTCGATCAGCGAACAAATAAGGTTGCTCGTTTCTGTTCCTTCTCTAAGCAGGTCCTGCAATTCGTATGGCCTTGGTAAACTCACGCCAAGTCGTCGAGCACTGTGCTCCAACACGTCACGGTTCGATGCGCGTAACTTCCCTTCCTTAATATACAAATACAGCCTCAAACAAACACATATCAGCCGTCCGCATTTCTTCGACCAGTTTCGTGCTCTCCAAGGAACTCTCTCTGGGGAGTCATCATCAACCAATGGCGCTTCGCAATAGTGAGCTACCAAATCCGCAAGATGTGCACGCAGAGTAATTCTTGCGTAATCGACAGCCTCCGCTCGTTCAATCGCTCTCTCCAGGGAGGACAACACGTCGTTTTTAACTCCACTCCTTGCAAAAAGAACTCTGTGCCTTGCTATGCATGCGCGCAACGCTATCGGCTCACATACCAACGGGCACTGGTTGGCTACGATTAGCGGAGAGTGAGCTAAATTCACTTTTCGGGCTGTGCCGCTTTCTACGAAATGCTTTATCGCATGGCGCACGCCTTTTAGTGCGCTTCTCAAATTACATGAAACAAAGACACCGATGTCCAAGTCGTTGCTTCGCCTGCTCTCGACTCCGTGAACGCGACTTCCAAAAAGGAGAACAAGATCGAGCGACTTGGGCGGCAACTCAGCCGAAAGCAGACGCAAGAACAACGTGCATGCAGCCGCCTCGCTCTGATTTATCTTTTGAGTGCCCATTGCGCTGAAAATGGATCAGACGTAATACTTGCGGAGATTGGCCTTTCTCGGCCGAGTTGCGCACAACTTGAGTAGCTCAGAAGGACTTACGGTGTCATCAACGCATATGCGCGGTAAGGCGAGTGGATCAGCCTCTGATTGCATACCAACTGAAAAGGCTATGCGAAATGATCCTCGCAACATATCGCGAATGTTCGCATTATGATGACCGAATGGATAAGCAAATGCGTAGGGCGTGCTTTTGGTCAATTGCCCGACAATGTCCCTACTTCTCCTGATGTTGCTGCTGATTTCACTACGAGACAACTTCAGGAATGACTGGTGTTCGTGTCCGTGCGGCTGAAGTTCCTGACCGGAATGCAACCACTCTTGCAACCCTCTCAAAGAAGCGTGTCGCGTCCTATACGTGGCACGCGGATTCCACAGATTATCCTGCCCAATATAAGCGGTTGAAAGAAACATCGTGGCGGAAGCTTTGTAACGGGTTAGAATTGGAAGTGCCTCGGTCACGTTATCTGCATATCCGTCGTCGAATGTCAGCACGACTATCTTGCGGGAACCGTTCCTGCGTGCCTCCTCTAAGTTGGAGAGCGAAACCACCTGATAGCCGGCATCCTGAAGGGCTCGAATGTGCCCGATAAAGTGTTTTGGTTTCACGCATAGGGGATCATTCACCGCAGAATTAACAAGATGATAGAGTAAGACAGGAACAGTGGCCGTTATCGTCGCTCCCGGTCTGCCGAGCAAAGCAGTTAGTGCCTGTTGTGACATATTCACTTATTCTGGTGAATCGTGCGCGAATAAACTCGTTCCCATGCATGCACCTCCCGCCGTGGAGAAAAAATGGTTGTGAGTAACTGTTGAGCTTTGCGGATTTGGGCCGCAGCTTGTGCTGGATGTTTTATTAGCCAGATAACTTCTTGCGCCAAAGAGACGTGGTCAAAGGATGCAAAAAGCCGTGCGCTATGCCCGTGCTCAAGCGCTTCGCGCATGCCCCCTACGTTACTCGCTACGAGGGGCCTTCCGAACCTTATCGCTTCCAACATGACGTTAGGGCAGCCTTCATACCACGACGGAATTACCACGACGCTAGCTTTCGCTGTCAACCGCCAGAGCTTATCTTGTCGAAACTGGGGAAGAATACAGAGTGATGTTGACACTCCCGTGGATACGCCAAGTTCCGAAAGCCACCGCGCCTCCGATGAGTTGCAACCGACGACCGTGAGCCTGACATGCCGCAAATGCTTTTTGATCAACGGGAGCGCTTCAACGACAGTCGCTGCTCCTTTGTGGGCCCTATTTGCACCACTCACGAGCAACTTAAATCTTTGTGGAATGTGTGCCTGCTTCGTTTGTCTTGGAGGTGTTTGAGAAGTAATGAACCGTTCAACGGACGGTGAAAGCGAATTGGGAATGACATCAATTCGTCTTGAGGTTCTAAAGCATTGACGCAAAATAAATGAAGATTCGGCATTTACAGTAGTTACCGCCGCTGCGTCAGTCAGTATTGTCCGCACTCTTTGCAGTCCATCGACAAGCAATGTATCTCGATACACATCGCTTCCCCGAAAGCTTGCGACTAATGGGAGACCGCGTTGCCTTGCCGCAGCCAGTGTCGGCAAAGCCAACTTGCCGACGTAGAATCCTTGAATTAAAGCCGGCTCGTACCGTAAGGCGGCCCTCACAATTTGCTCCTTTACCCATGCGGCGTAAACTTCGGGACTCCAGTGTGGTGGAGGTCGGCACCACATTGTAACAGTGTTCCCCGAATCGTTGCACATTACTTCTGCTCGTTTCCCAGGTTGAGCATATTCGCGCTCTGGGAAAACAATCACGATAAGATGCCACCCTCGTGCGCTCAACAATTCTGCAATTCGTGCGCACGAAGACCCGCTCCCACCACACAAAGGTGGGAATTCGTGCGTCACAATCATCAGGCTTCTTCGAGTCATCGTCGACAACGATTGATGGCCGATAGAGTCCTCCTACAAAGTTGGAGGGCCTCCCATCGGACTAAAGACCACACTCGTCCTCTAACCGCTGAAACACGGATGGATACGAGCCTTCATATTTATTCCAAGCAACCTCCCCCCTTTCCTGCAAATCCCGTAGGCGGTTCAGGAATCGCGATACGCTCTCGAACGACAGCTCGCGGTGGCTAAAACCCAAACCAAGTTGCTCTATCATTCCCGCACATACCTTCTGGCTGAACGTATCGAGAGGGATTGCCAGAACCGGCTTCCGCAAATAAAACGCCTCCGAGAGTAACGTGTGCCCAGCGGTACAGATCAACCCGTCCGCTTCCTGAAGTTTTATGGGGAATGTGCAAAAGTCGAATCCAAACAATTCCACGTGATCAGGAACCGTCACATTTTTGTAGCACCAATCTGAAAACACTTGGAACTGTGTATGCGGAAAGCGAGCCAGGACTTCGATAACGTCTTGTGGGTTTTGGCCAAATGAACCGTAGGGGGAAAAATAGACAACAATTCGCTTTCTGTTCTCGTTCTGGTTCGGCACCCCACGCTGAGGAATTGAGGAAGCTGTGAATTCGTTCCGAAGCAGTGGTGAGACAAGGTCCACACGGTGGTGAGAGTCTCTCGGATGTACCACAGGGAAGAACGAGCAAGAGAGGCGCAGGCCCGCTTTTGGAAAGAACATCCTTAATCGCGAGGCTTCCTCTTGCCTAGTGGAGTTCTCGATTGGTGGGAAATCGTATCCGAGAAATTTGCTTTGTTCATCGAAGGTCACCAGCGGGCGATCATTGGCGTACGCGTATTGAGCTACAGTTGGCTCGTAATCAGAAATCACAAGATCAGGCTTGGCGGCGAAGAAACCATCAACTCTTGCCAAAGCAGCGTAATTCTCCTGGTAAACTGCGCTTTTGCCATTCCGGTCGTTGCAGGCAGACATTTTGAAATCAACTCCGTGCGAATGCGAGGCCACCCATGGAACAAAAACCTCAGAAGCAGCATGCTCAGGAAAGAGAGTACGCATGATCCGGAGACTCTGTTCGGTAGCTAAAATGAAAACTCTGTGGCCTCTAGCATCCAACCACCTGATTACGGATGTTTGCCGAATCGCGTGACCGTTGCCGATACCGCATATTCCAATCAGAATATCCATTTCTATCTCAGTTGATCCCACCGGTTTTGGGGCGCGAAGTACCTGCTCATCGAATCCGTGCATTTCCCACAACTCAAGATTGAGCTTAATCGTTCGGGGACGAGTGCCGCCAGTCTTTTGCGAACTGGCTGGCTGGCGTTGCCCCGATTTGGTGGACAGGCGGCGGGTGAGTGCATCGAGCCATGGGCTTTCTAGTTGAGTTGCGTTTCGAAGTCCAAAGGTGACTTGTAACCTAGGGCGCTGTGGAGCCGCTCCCGGTTGTAAAAGATTTCGATCCACTCGAAGACGGCGGCCTTGGCTTGCGCCCGGGTGGCGAAGCGAACCCGATGCACCAGCTCCCGCTTCAGACTGCTCCAGAAGCTTTCGATGGCCGCGTTGTCATAGCAGTTGCCTTTGCGGCTCATGCTGGGCTGGACGCCGGCGGTGGCCAGCCGCTGCCGGTAGGCCGCGCTGGCGTATTGCACGCCCCGATCCGAATGATGCACCAGTCCCCCGCCGGGCCGGTGCTGGGTCAGCGCCATGTCGAGCGCCGCCAGGGGCAAGCTCGTGGCCAGCGTGTCGCCCATGGCCCAGCCCACGCAGCGCCGCGTGTGCCGGTCCAGCACGCCCGCCACATACAGCCAGCCTTCGTCCGTCTCGACGTAGGTGAGGTCGGCCACCCACACCGCGTCCCGCCGGTCCGGCGGCGGGGCATCGCGCAGCCGGTTGGGAGCGATGGGCAGATCGTGATGGCTGTCGGTCAGCGCCACCCGGTAACGCTGTTTGCTCTGGCTCTGCATCCGGTGGCCGCGCATCAGCCGCGCCACGCGGTGGCGCGAGCACGTTTGCCCGTGCCGTCCCAGCCACTGGCGGATGCGCGGGCTGCCGTAGGTGGCGTTTGATCGTTTTCTTTGAAACTGCCAACTGTTCGGCGACCAGCTATCGCAATCGCCGTGCCAACAGTAGATGGGCGCGAATCCAGCGGCTCGCGTCTGTCTCGATCCAGCTATCGGTGGGTTCATTTCGGCAAGTGTGCGCTGATCGGTGGCAAACCTCAAGCGCTTCTGCGACTAAAAAGAGATCACGCTTTGGAGGGGCGTGGCCCTACCGGACCGGCTGACCGAGTCGGTTAGCGTAAGCACGAGCCGGCCCTCATTCGACACGTATCGCCCACGCACCTGCACCACGCTCGACGGGTCAAGGCCCCGCAACCGTAATTCCTTCACGACCTCGGCCTGCACATGCTGGTCCACACGGGTGGGCAGCAGCAGGATGATGGAGTAGAAACCGGGGCCAAGAAGCCGCTTCGCCTCCTCCAAGCACGGAAGCAATGCTGGCTCGGTAATTTCGCGAGACCGCGGACTGAGGCCAGCGAGCCGGGCTGGTGCGATCGGCAGCACCTTGCGGTTGAGAACATCGGCCTCTCCCCGAATCTTTTCACCATCGAAGATCAGGAAAATCCCGCCCACTCGCCGCATGGCCTCGGCATACACTGGAAAGCCCATAGCAGACCGGTAGTCAGCGTAAATGGGGAGCACGACCCCTTCTTCAGCAAGCGGGTTTTCTCCCCCAGCTTGGCTGGAAGCGGGCTTTTGCATCTGGATGGGCGGCACTTCCACCGGAATCGGAGGAGGCGCTCCACTCTTGCTCGGAACCATATTCGAGGTCTGGATGGGAGGCATTTCTATTTGAGTAGCCGGCGTAGTCGGCGGGGGCGCAGGAACTGGTAGCGGCTCCGCCACGGCAACTGGGGGTGGCTGAGGAACTTGCTCAACTGGCTCAAACTCCCGCACGCTGACGACCAGCCGATCCATCGGCGGCTCGTTCGCCGGGGCCTTGATGGTGACTGGGGATGGCAAGTTTTCGCTCTCCTGAGTGAACCAGAACAGCAAGGCAGCAACTACCGCGAGCGCAGAAATGCCCATCACAAAAGGTTTCCCATTCGTCTTCATAAAACGTCACTGGTCGTCCGCCAGAGTTTCAGGGCTTGGTTCAATTTCGCCACGATTGCCTCATGCACTTCAGGAGGCGACGGGAAGGTTTGCGGTGTGGTGCCAGGAGCCAGCGATTCCGTTGCTGCCGGCACTTGGACTTGCACTTGGCTGGGAAGCTGACCTCGGTGCGGTCCTGGTTCACCAACTCTATCGAGCAACGCCAAATGAGTTTCAGCGCAGGCCCAAATCCAGGCGAAGGGCAGAATGAACAGCACGATCAATCGCCACAGACGCAACGCACGGGGGCGAGCGCTTTCCGTTTGCGGTTCTGGCTTCATTGCTTCAGCTCGTTGGCAGCCTGCACTGTCTTGTTGAAAATCCGGCGCAATCGGGTGGCGTCGTCCTCCACCTTGGCGACTTGCGCACTCGCCGTTGCCGCGGGCGCAGCGGGCACAGCGGCAAGGGCAGTAGCGCGTGGCGGAGGTGTTTGAATCACCTTCGGTGTGACCTGCTCCTTCTTCGTGGTGAGCGCCGGAGGTTCAGACAGCAAAGGCTTGGGGGGCACGGCGGGTGCGTGAGGTGCGGGCGTCTGGCGTTGCTCGGCGGCCTGAGGCTTCTGAACCGCGACGCTCTGCTTGGAGGGCGGGGGGAGTTCAGCTTCGAGCCGAACGGGCACCCGAGTGAACACCGCGACGGCGAACCAACCCAGCAGGAAGCACAACACACTCCCCATCCAAGTTGTCAGAGGCCGGACGCCGCTCTCGCCGGTTGCCTGATGGCTCGTCGTGGCGATGGGTGCGGGTTCGACTTGTGAGTCAGCGGCCAATTGCGGGCCAGACTGGCTGAACGGGTTGTCCGCGTGAAACGAACTGGGGTCAGGAACCGGCGTGGCCAAGGCCGCGTCCGCTTCTGGCTGGCCATCGGTGGTGGCTTCGATGTGAGGCTGAGAGTTCTCGTTCATACTTTTTAGGGTTTTGGTTCGGATTTCTTGTAGGTCAGGGAAACACGGGCATGGCCCGTCTCGCGGCATAGCTGCAACACTCGGGTG
>SXGU01415438.1_pt1 | contig 26565 bp, 18 predicted proteins | sample 3174531 | NCBI WGS metagenome assembly SXGU01 (sample SAMN11356863, study PRJNA531348) | freshwater metagenome | isolation source: freshwater sample F1-140 | place: China: Fuxian Lake, Yuxi | collected 2017-12-25 | reverse complement strand
CTGCCCGTCTCGGTGTCGCCCGCGCCGCGCCCGTTGGTGAGCCAGTTGGTGTACCGCACGGCCGTTTCCCAGGTGACGTAGTTCACCGGCTTCTTGCCCCACCCGTCCTTGACGGAGTAGGTGTAACTGCCCGATTCTCCTTTGCGCGTGATGCCGCCGTATTCGCCGTCCATGCGCCCGTCGTAGAGTTTCAGCGCGTTCGTCTTGGCTACGCCGTTGAGGAACTCGCAGAACTCGGCGTTGGTCACCTCGTACTTGCCGATCTTGTACTCGTATTTGACAGCACCAAACGTCGTCGAATCAGCCTTGTTGCCGGTGTCGCCAACCGGGATCACCTCCGGATTCGCGGCGCGCGCCGCCCCGTGCGTCGCGAGCGCGAACCCGATTGCGAACAGTACCGCGTGAAAACGGCCAAGACTCATGATGCACTCCAGTTTTCGGAACCGTTGCCCCGATTCAAGGCCGTAAGGTTTGGGATTCGGAGACTCATCGACCGCGCGTTGGTGGCGCGCGGTCACTTGAGCACGCCCTTCACGACGGTGCCGGCCACGTCGGTGAGGCGGTAGTCGCGCCCGCTGTACCGGTACGTCAGCTTCTCGTGGTCGAGGCCCATCAGGTGCAGGATCGTGGCGTGCAGGTCGTGGACGTGGACCCGGTTCTCGACCGCGGACAGCCCGAACTCGTCGGTCGCGCCGTAGCTCGTGCCGGCCTTCACCCCGCCCCCGGCCATCCACACCGTGAATCCGTAGTGGTCGTGGTCCCGGCCCTTCGTGCCCTCGGACGTCGGCGCGCGGCCGAACTCGCCGCCCCACAGCACTAGCGTTTCGTCCAGCAGCCCGCGGCGCTTGAGGTCGGTGAGCAGCGCCGCGATGCCTTGGTCGCACGCCTTCGCCAGCACCGCATGCCCCTTCGCGATGTCGTCGTGTCCGGTGTCCCACGCGATGTCGTACCCGTCGATGGAGTGCGACAGCTGTACCGCGCGGACGCCCTGTTCCACCAACCGGCGCGCGAGGAGGCAGCCCTTCGCGAACTCGCCGGGGCCGTACAGTTCTAGCGTCTCTTTCGTTTCGCTCGCGGTGTCGAACACTTCCGGCACGGCGGTCTGCATCCGGAAGGCCAACTCCATAGAGGCGATGCCGGCTTCCAGTTGTGCGTCCTTCTCCGACCGCTCGAGGTGCAACTGGTTGAAGCGGGCGACGAGGTCGGCCTGTTCGCGCTGCGCGTCGGGCTTGAGCGCCGGGTTGCGCAGGTGCCCGACCGCCGCGTCCGGCTTCATCTGGGCGATGTTCACATAGGTGCCCGAGTAGGCACCGGGCAGGAACGCGCTGCCCCAGTTGGCGAGAGTGCCGCGCGGCTGCGCCCGGGGCGACATCGACACGAACCCCGGCAGGTTCTTGTTCTCGGACCCCAGCCCGTACACCAGCCACGACCCCATACTCGGGCGGGTCGGCTGGATGTGCCCGAGGTTCATCATCAGGATCGCGCCGGCGTGCTCCGGGGTGTCGGTGTGCATCGAGTGGACAAAGCAGATGTCGTCCACCTTCTCGGCCACCTTCGGGAAGACGTCCGCGACCCACTTCTCGCTCTTGCCGTACTGTTTGAACCCGAACGGCGACGGCATCAGCCCGTTCTTGGTGTTGCGGAGCGACTTGCGGTCCACCAGTGCCGGGCGCTGGCCCGCGTTCTTCGCGAGCGCAGGCTTGTAGTCGAAGGTGTCCACCTGCGACGGGCCCCCCGGCATGAAGAGCTGAATGATCCGCTTCGCCTTCGGCGCGAAGTGCGGCGCTTTGGGCGCCAGCGGCGAAGCCTCGGCCGCCGACAGCCGGCCCGCGTCGGCGAGCGCGGCCGTCAGCCCGATGGTGCCGAACCCGGCCCCGAGGCGGTTCAGGAACTGGCGCCGCGACGGCACCGCAAGGGCCGCGCGGACGGCCGACTCGTGAGCGTGGAATTTCATCGACACCTCTCCACTCAACGGAGTTGCATGAACTCGTAGGAACTCAGGAGCGCCTGCGCATACCGGGGCCACATCTCGGACTCGGCCCCGGCGCCCAGGAACGCCTTCGCGACCTTCCGCTCGTCGTCGGTCGCCGGGCGACCGTACAGCAGCGCGTACGCCCGTTCGATGCGGGCGTCAGCGGTCGCGGCCTCGCGGGTCAGGCGCTCGGCGAACGCCTTCCCGCGGGCGAGCATGAACGGGCTGTTGAGCAGGAACAGCGACTGCTGCGGCACCGTACTCGTCGTTCGTTCGGACACGGTGGCTCGCGCGGAGGGGAAGTCGAACAGCCGGAGAAACTCGTCGGCCGGGAGCTTGTCCCCGTTGCGGCTCACGGCTGCGTATAGTGTCCGGCGCGTGCTCCCGAGGATGTCGCGAACAGACGCGCCGCCGACCGTGCGATCCAGTTCGCCGGTGACGGCGAGTACGCTGTCGCGCCACGCTTCCACTTCCAACTTCCGCGGCGACGTGCGCCACAGGTAGCGGTTGTCGCCGTCGATGCGGAAGCTGTCTGCGTTGAACTGGCTGCTCTGGCGGTAGGTGTCGGAGAGCATGATAAGGCGATGCAGTTTCTTCAGCGACCAGCCGTCCGCGACGAACCGGGCCGCGAGCCAGTCTAACAACTCAGGGTGGCTCGGCTTCTCCCCCAACAGGCCGAAGTTGCCCGGCGTGGCGACGAGCGGCCGGCCGAAGTGGTGCTGCCAGACTCGATTGACCATCACCCGCGGTGTCAGCGGGTTGATCGGGCTGGCGACCGTGTCGGCGAGTTGCAACCGGCCGCTGCCCTTCGTCCACGCGGGCGCCTTCGGGTCAGAGAGCGCCTGGAGGAACCGCCGCGGGACGACTGGGCCGGGCTTCCGCGGGTCGCCGCGCAGGGCGAGGGGCATGTCGGCCGCGCCGGAATCCTCGACCGCGTGGATGCGCGGCGGCGCCGGCGGGGCGCTCGCCTTGAGTTTGGCGACCTCCGCTTCCAGTTCCTTGCGCCGGTCGGTTTCGGCGTCCTTCGGGAGTTGCTTCAGTGCGGCGTTCGCGGCGTCGAGCGCCTTCTTGTGCTCCTCGGCCCGCTTGATTGCGTCCGGCGGCGCGAAGGCGCGGTCCACGGTCCTCGTGTTGTTGAACACGCCCGCGAGCGCGTAGTAATCGGCCTGCGGGACCGGGTCGAACATGTGGTCGTGGCACCGCGCGCAACTCACCGTGAGGGCGAGGAACCCGCGGGTGACGGTGTCCACGCGGTCGTCGAGCGTTTCGGCCTTCGCCTTCGCCACGGTGTCGGGGTCGCCGCCGTCGGAAATGTACGTCGGGCCGACCGCGAGGAAGCCGGTGGCGACGGCCTCGCGCCCGCCGTCGATGAGGTCGCCGGCGATCTGGAGTTTGACGAACCGGTCGTAGGGCAGGTCGTCGTTGAGCGCCTTCACCACCCAGTCGCGGTAGCGCCACGCTTCGGGCAGCGGCGCCGGGTCGAGGAAGCTGCCGTGCCCGTCGCTGTGCCGCGCGACGTCGAGCCAGTGCCGGCCCCAGCGCTCGCCGTAGTGCGGCGACGCGAGCAGTTTGTCGATCAGCTTCGGGTAGGCGTCGGCGGAGGCGTCGGCGACGAACGCGTCCACCTCCTCCGGGGTCGGCGGCAGGCCGAGCAGGTCAAGCGAGGCGCGGCGGATCAGCGTCCGCCGGTCGGCGGGTGCGGAAGGCTTCAGTCCCTTCGCGGTGAGGGCCGCGAGCACGAACCGGGCGACCGGGTGGCGCTTGCGGTCGGCTTCTGTGGCGCCCGGCGGGTCCGTCACCTTCAGCGGCTGGAACGCCCAGTGCTTGAGCCGCTCGGGGGTCAGCACGCTCCCCGGGTTGACGACTGGCTTGACGGTGGTCGTGGGCCACGGCGCGCCCATCTCGATCCACTTGGTTAGCGTCGCGACCTCGTCCGCGGGCAACTTCCCGGTCGGGGGCATCTCCAGGCCGTCGTACTTCACCGCCTTGAGCAGCAAGCTCATCGCGGGTTTTCCCGGGGTGAGCGCCGGGCCGGTGTCGCCACCCTTGAGAGCGGCCTCGCGGCTGTCGAGGGTCAAGCCGCCCTTCGACTTCTTCGCCGACTGACTGTGGCAGGAGTAGCACCGCGCGGACAGGATCGGGCGCACCTTGTTCTCGAAGAACGCGAGTTGCTCGGCCGTCGGCTCGGCGGCGCGGGCGCTCGCGCCGGTCGCGAAAAGGAGCAGAACGGCCGCGATGGTGAAGGGCTTGAGCATGACGCGAGCAAACTCGGGAAGGTCGGGTAAGGAACAACCGCACCGGCCGATTCGTTAGCCAGTCAGTTCCGCCAACGGGCCTTTCAGGTCCAGATCCTTGAGGTTGGGATCCACCTGCCCGAAGTGATCCTGGTGCGGGGCGCCGTTGGCCCGTAGGAGCGTGTTGTACCAGTTGCCGATGGTCTTGTGGCCCTTGCTGCCGTAGTCCGGGTACCGCAGGTAGCGCCCGGCCGTCTTGAGCTTCATGTTCGTGCCGCCGACCACCACGAACGGCCACTCGCGGCGCTGCGAGTGGTGCGCCTCGCCGGTGTCGCTCAGGTAAATGATCATCGTGTTGTCGAGCATCGTGCCGTCGCCTTCCGGCACCTTCTTCAGCTTGCCCGCGAGGTCCGCGATCAGGTCCACCTGGAACTTGCGGATGGTGTCGCGGGCCTTCTCCGCGGAGAACCCGTTGTCGGTGGTCTTCCCGTGGCCGATGTCGTGAACGCTCGTCGTCTTGAACCCGAAGGTGTCGTACTTCACGCTCAACCAGTCGGCGCGAATCGAGATCACGTTCGTGAGACCGGTAATCAGTGCCGCCGCGGCCAACTCGAAGAAGATTGATACGCGATCCGTGAACACCGTGGACGCGTACTGACTCGTGAACTTCGGCGCGTTCTTCTTGATCGCCTCCTGCATCCCGACGAGCTGGTCGTTGCGGGTGCGCACCGACTCGAACGCGGCGAGGTAGTGGTCTAACTTCTCGCGCTCTTCTTTGCCCACTTCTTTCGCGAGTTTCTTCGTGTCGTCCGCGAGGAAGTCGAGCAGGTTGGTTTGCAGATCGAACTCCTTCTTGCCTCCCGCCTTCAGGTCGAGGGCGCTGCCGAACAGTTGCCGGTACGCCTTCTCTGCGCTGGCCTGATACGGCATCGGGTTGTTCTGCCCGCAGGCCGAGATCTTGGGGAACACGGCCGTGTCCTGCACGGTCGGCCCGCTGTTGTTCCCGATGCTGTGCCCGTTCGGCGCGAACCCGTAGTTGAGGAACGGTGCCGGGTTCAACTTCCCCAGCAGGCAATCGACGGTCGCCGCGACCGGCTTCTCCGGGGCGTGGTGGCAACTCAGCGCGCCGTAATAGGAGGAATGGTTGCCCTCGAAGTTGCACCCCGACAGCCCCTCCAGAATCATCATCTGGTCCTTGAACGCCTCCAGCGACTGGAGTGTTTCGGGCAGCTTGTAGTCCTTCAGCGGAAGATCGACGGTGCGGCGCCCGTCGCCGAGTTTCACGTCAACCGGGCGGATCGCTTTCGGCGTCAGCCCGCTGGACTTGATGACGAACACGAAGCGCCGCGGGAGATCGCGCGCGCGCCCGGCCGCGTGCGCCTCCATCTGGCGCACGAGCGGCGCGAGCACGACGCCCCCGGCGCCGAGCGTGACTCCCTTCAGGAACCGCCTGCGTGATCCGGTCATGTGAACCGCGGCCTTTCAGCGCCGGTAGAGGAACGAGTCGGAGGTGAGCAGCGAGACGATGACCTCGCTGAACTTCCCCCCGCTCGTGGTGTACGCGCGGTCCGCGTCGATCAGCGTTTTGGAATCGCTCAGGGTCTCGTTGCGGCCCATCCAGTACCGGAACGCGTGGCGGATGATCGACTGCCGCACGCGCGCGGACTTCGCGAGCCGGTGGACCAGATCGGAAGCGTCCTTCACGGGACCGTCGAGCGCCGGGTCGCCGGTGCCGGTGAGTTCGCCGGTCGCGTCCACGGGCAAGATCTCGATCACGCCGTCCTTGTGCAACTTGGCCGCTTGCGCCGGGTCGATGGTTTCGAGGAACTCGCGCTTCTGCTTGTGGAGGTACATCCCGGTGCGATTGCGACCCACGTCGCTGAAGTTCTCGAACGGCATGCCGAGCGGGTTCATCGCCTTGTGGCACTTCCAGCACTCGGCCTTCTCGACCACACTGAACCGCTGTCGCAAGGTGCGGTCGTGATCCTCGGGGATCTTCGCATCGACCCCGATGGGCAGGTCCGGGACGTTGCCCGCGAGGAGCCGCTCGCGCACCCACTTGCCGCGGCGCACGGGGTCGTTCTCGGTGCATTTGGAGTGCGCGATGAGCCACGCCGGGTCCGTTAGCACGCCGGCGCGGAACGTCTCCAACGGCACGTTCGCTGCGAGCGCGCGCATCTTCTCGTACTGTTTGGCGGCTTCTTCCTTGCGGCCCTCTGGAAGCGTTTTGAGTTTCTCCTCGTACTCGGCCTTGAGCCGGGCGAGGATGTCGTCGCGGTTGTAGTTGAAGCGCGGCGAGGTGAGCAACTCCTCGAACACCCGCGTGTCCTCGTTCACGATGGCCGCGATGTGCCCCTGCGCGACGGCGGGCACCGCGCGCGGGCCGAAGGTGCCGTTCTTGCCGTCCTTGAACACGCCCGCCGCCTTCGGGTACTCGAAAAACTCCTCGAAGAACCGCAGCACCCGCGGCAGGTACGCGTACCCTGGTTTGCCCTGCGCGCGGAGCTGGTCGAACGGCCCCGGCAGACCGACACGCACCGCCGGAGCGCCCTTCGCGAGCATCTGCCGGACGACCTTCTCCACGTCCGCCTTCGTGGAGAGCTGGTTCTTCTCGAGCGCCTCGCGGATGACGGGGTTGCCCGACGGGGGCGCGTCCGTGAGCGCGTAGGACAGCGCGAACGCGAGTTCCTGCGGCGCCAGCATCCGGCGCCCGTGCGCGTCCGGCTTGCCGAGCCCGAGCTCCATCCGGTAGATCGCGTGCGGCGACAGGTACACGGCCAGGAGCGTGACCTTTAGCCCGCTCTCGTTCCCGGCCTGTTTGATGTTGGCCGACATGAACTTGAGATACCGCGTCAGGTCGTCGTCGCTGATCGGGCAGCCGAGTACGCGGAGGTACTCTTCACGCACCACGCGCGCCATCGCCTCTTGAGTCGGGGCGCCTTTGGCCTCCGAAATCGCTTTGAAGCTCGGGTTGCCGGGCACGTCCTTGTCGTCGTGCATCTGCCGCGTGAGCAGGTCGTCGAACGCCATCATGAGCGCGAGGAACCCGGACTCGCCAAGGATCTCTTGCGACGAGTAGTCGCGCAACCCGTCGGTCTTGGTGGAGAACGTGAGCGGTTCGGCCTTCGGCCCCGGTCCCGAGACCAGCCCGCGGCCGTTGTAGATGTACGGGCTGATGCGCCACAACCGCGACGGCGACGCGGGTATCTCCTTGATGCTGCCGTCGAACAACAGTTCGTGGCTGACCCGGTTGCCGTACTCGGGGAGCAACATCTTCGACTTGAGCTGGTAGCCCTTGCCCGCGTCGGTCAGGTAGTCGCGGATCCACTGCGCGACCCGTTCGCGCTCCGCCGGTGTCGGCTGTGCCTTGCCCGGCGGGGGCATCTGCCCGATTTCCAGTTGTTCCAGGGTGCGCTCCCAGAGCGCGACCGCCGTTGCGTTCTTCGGGTCGCTCGAAACGCCTTCGAGGGTCACGTTGCCCTTGGGCTTCTCAGGGCCGTGACACCCGACGCAATGCGTTTCCAGGAACGGGGCGACGACGGAACGGAACTTCTGCTTAGGGGTCGGTTCGGGCTTCTCCGCGCGGACGGCGCGGACGGGCCCGGCCGCAAGTGCCAGCGCGCACACGAGCGGTGCGACGAGCGCGCACGGCCAAACGAATCGCGAGTAACAGGACGTCATGGGCTTCGCTTCGAGCCGCCTGCGCCGGGGGGTGGGTGGTGCGCCGGCAATCGGGTGTGAGTGTTGTTGCTACAGTGAGACAAGTTTCTCACCGCGAGCGGGCACGGTCAATCCTGTTCCGCGCGAATGCAGCGGTTCCGCCCGCTCAAGTGCCCACCAGCACCTCGGCTCACTTCTTGGCGACGGGCGGCAGGTGCTTCGACAGCGCCTCGACGACCGCCTTGTGCTCCGGCTTGTCGGCCACGTTGACGGTTTCGGCCGGGTCGTTCTTCTCGTCGTACAGTTCGGTCGCAACGACGCTCCCGTCCTTGCGGTTGAGCCAGACCGTCAGCCGCCAGAGCTCGTCGCGGACGCTGTAGCCCATCATCGGCCCGGCGCCCGCCTTGGCCGCGCCCCGGGGGTACTGGCTGATCGCCACCGGCTTCACCGACCCCTTGGGGTTCTCGATGAGCGATTTCAGGCTGACTCCGTCCAGCCCCTTGGGAACCGACAGCCCGCACAGGTCCGCGAGCGTCGGGTACACGTCCACGAACTCGACCAGCGCGTCGCACTTCTGCCCCGCGGTCTTCTGTTTGGGCACGCTCACGAGCAGCGGCGCCCGCGCGGCCAACTCGAAGTTGGTGTGCTTGTGCCACAGCCCGTGGTCGCCGAGTTGCCAGCCGTGATCGCCCCACAGCACGATGACGGTGTTGTCGGCCAGCCCTTCCTTGTCGAGCGCGTCGAGCAACCGACCCACCTGCGCGTCGGTGTAGCTGATACACGCGTAGTACCCGTGGCGCAGTTGCTTGGCGAGGTCGGCCGGGATCGGCTCGTCCTTGGGCACGTTCGCGTAGCTGTGCAACTCGCCGTTAGCGTGGCCCGCGAACGCCGGCGCGCCCTTGGGGAGCGTGTCGGTCGCCGGCCCCGGGATCTTGTCCGGGTCGTACAGGTCCCAGTACTTCTTCGGCGCGACGAACGGCAGGTGTGGCTTCAGGAACCCGACCGCCAGGAAGAACGGTTCCTTCTTGCCCTTCAGGTCGTGGAGGCGCTTTACCGCTTCCGCCGCGGTGAACCCGTCGGGCAGTTCGTCGTCGGCCTTCTTGCTCACCTCGAACGCGGGCCCCTTACCTTCGGCGTCTTTCATGTCCACGCCGGGACCGTACTTCTTCACGATGCGTTTCGTGGAGTCGTTCGGGTCGGTATCGACCGTCTGGCCGTTCGGGTACCAGTGCGGTTCGCTCCACGAGCGCCCGTCCTCGTAGCCGCGGTGGAACACCTTGCTCAGCGCCGCGGTGTGGTAGCCGTTCGCCTTGAAGTGCTGCGGCAGCGTGACCGCGTCCGGCAGCGCGGCGCGGAAGTGCGTGACCAGATCCCACACCTTCGTGGCGTCGGGGCGTTTACCGGTCATGAGCGAACTGCGCGACGGGCTGCACACCGCCTGCTGGCAGTACGACCGCGTGAACACCGTCCCGCGCGCCGCGAGCCGGTCGAGGTTCGGGGTTTTCACGACGGTGTTGCCGTAGCAGCCCATCTCCGGGCGCAAGTCGTCCACCGCGATGAACAGCACGTTCGGTTTGGTGGCAGGCTTCTCGGGCGGCTTCTCCGCGGGTTTCGGCTCGACCTTCGGCGCGGGGTTTTTCTTCTTGTCCGCGTGCCGACCGGTGCCGTCGCCGTCGTCGAGGATGCCGCCCGCGGGGTTCAACTTGTCGAGCGCGGTCTTGAGGCGCTTCCGCGCGGCGGTCGAAGCCTCATCCTTCGCGTCGGCGGGCACTAGTTTCTCTTCGAACGGCGACTTCGACATGTCGAAGAGTTCGCCCTTCTCATTCAACTTCCAGTTGGCCTCGCGGGCGTACCACATGCGGGCCAGTTCGATGAAGATCCAGTCGCGCGGCTGCCCCTTTTCGCCGCGCAGTTGCGGGGCGAAACTCCGGCCGTCGATCACTACCTTCTCGGGCAGTTTCGCACTCGCGAGTTCGGCGAACGTGGGCAGGAAATCGCTGGAGTCGATCAGGTCCGAAGACACCTTGCCCGCGGGCACGACGCCCGGCCAGTTCACGACCAGCGGGACGTGCGCGCCTCCTTCGAGCATCGAGCCTTTCTCGCCCGAGAGTTGCCGGCCGGCGATGGTCGAAGTCTTTGCGTTGCCCTTTGCGGTGCCGTTGTCGCCGACGAACACGATCAGCGTGTTCTCGCGGAGCTTCAAGCGGTCGAGTTCCGCAACTAACTTCCCGACCAGTTTGTCCATGTACGCGAGGTTGTCGGCGTACAGGTCTTTGCTGTCGGGGGCGCTGTCCGGGGTGCGCACGATCTCGCCGTGAACGTGCGACAGCGAGTAGTACAGGAAGAACGGCTTGTCGCGGTGCTTGTTGACGAACTCGACGGCGTGCGCGTGCATCAGGTCCGGCATGTACTCCTTCGCGCCGAGCACCTTCCGCGCGTCGTTGACCCAGTACGGACCGGGCTTGTCCGGCGTACTCCAGTAGAGGCCGCTGCCGCGGAATCGCAGGCTGTCGTCGAAGCCCCAATCGGTCGGGCCGAGCGGGAGCTGGCCCCACTTGCCGACCATCCCGGACGCGTATCCGGCCGGCTTCAGCACCTTCGGAATCATCGTTTCGACGGTCGGCTTCATCAGGCCGGTAGCGTCTTGGTTCGTTGCCCCGGTGCGGAACGCGTATCGGCCCGTCATGATAATCGCCCGCGACGGCCCGCATAGCGGCGCGGTGTAGGCGTGGGTGTAGCGCGTTCCGCCTTTCGCGAGCGCGTCGATGTTCGGCGTCTTGGCGTGATCCGCGCCGTAGCAGCCCACGTTCCCGACGCCCAAGTCGTCCGCGAGCAGGAACACGATGTTGGGCTTGGTGTTCTTCGGCGCGTCGGCAGCTTGAAGCCCGAAAGGTGCTGCCAGGACGGAAAGAAGGCCAAGGAGTAGGTGTCTCATGAGTTGGACCGTTTCATATCAGGAGAAGGAACGGTCCGGTAGAGAGGGTTCACCGGACCCTCTCTACCGGACCGCGCGAGTCGATCACTTTTTCTTTTCAAGCAGTAACTTGTATCGCTCTCGGTCGGCGGCTTCGCCCTTTCCGCTCACCGGGATGCCGGTCTCGTAGAAGATGCTTTCCTTTAGGCCGAGGTTGGCCAGGTCGCGGCGCGACTTCGTCGGCGGGACGAACGTCTTGAGCGTGAGGCTCAGGGCGGCGGGCAACTTCTCGGCGATCTGATCCGCTGTCACTTCCTTCACGACCTTCCCGCCGGCGCCGAAGATGTCCGGTTCGATCACCAGAACGCCTTCCGTGAGCGTGGCGCCCTTCAGCTTGGGGAGGCCCTTCACGTCCTGCCCGGTTGCGTAGGTGAAGCGCCCGGCGAAGGCCTTCGACCACGCCTGTTCGGCGACCTGCGCCTCCAGTTCCTTCTGGCGCTTCGGGTCCGGGGAGAGCACGACGACCAGCGGTTGGTTGTCGCCGGCAGCGACCGCCAGTCCGACCACCAGGTTCAGCGTGATCGGTAGGGCCGGGGTTCCTTCGACCTTCTTCGTTTCGTACTTCGCGGCAATGGCGTCCATCCCCTTCGCCATGTCCGCGGCGTCGGCGTAGACGTTACCGGGGCCGCGTCCCCGCGCAGTTATGGGCTTACCGTCGGGCCCAAGAATGGCGAAGGCAGTGTTCGCGACCTCGCGAACGAGGGTGGCGACGAACGCTTTTTCGGTCTCGTCCTCGTAGGACGTCAGGCGGATGCAGACGAACTTCTGGGCGGCGGCAACAACGGGCGGCTGGGACAGGAAACTCCTGTCCATGGTGACCTTGCCCGGTCACCACATACCGGAGACGCCGGCGCAGTGCGGCGCGGCGCTCACGAACAGGATCGGCTTGCCGGTGCGATTCGCCTCGGCGAGCCCCCGGTCGAGGGTCGCGTACCACTGGATCGTGGTGGCCTCCGGGAGCATCCCGGTCTGGTCTTCGGGCTTGCCCTTTTCGGCCGGGGCCGGAGCCTTCTCCGCGGGCGGATTGCCCTTTCCGCCCTTCGCGCCCGGACCCGCGGGGCGGTAGCTCTCGACCGTCTTCTTCTGCTCGTCGGTGAGCAACTTGTCGAGTTCGCCCTTCAGGTTCTTCTCGATCTCCGCGAGTTTGGCCTTCTGGTCGTCGGTCAGTTTCAGTTCTTCGACCAGCGCGGGCGGGAGAGCGGAACCGAGTTTGACGGCCGCGCTCGCACCCTTGCCCTTGCCGTCTTTCCCGCCCGGCGGCTGGGACACGGCCGGGGACGCGATCAGCGCCACCCCGGCCAGAAATGCCATCAAGCCGAACAGCACCCGCTTCATTCGGTGTACCTCATGCGAGCGTGCAAATGATAAACCCCGAACTCGAAACGCTCTCAGCGCAGTCACGAAGACTGCGCTCGGCGGTTATTTCTTCTTGAGCTTCGCGCGGTCGGCGGCGCTGAGTTTCGCGGGCGCGGGGAAGCCGTTCTTCTTGATCCGCGCGCCGGCCTCGCGCAAGGCTGCCACATCGGCCGGGTGGATCGAGCCGTCCGGGAGCGGCCCGGTGTTGATCGTCAGGTTCGCCTTTTGCGCGAAGGCGTCGGCCAGGAGCGAAAGCACCTGCTCGGCGCTCAGGTGCTCGCAGCCCTCCATGTACAGCCACGCGGGCGGCGAGGTCTGCATGTTGGTGCAGATGTCGCCGGGCTTGCCATTCATCTTCTCCCACGCCTTCTGAGCGACCGGATCGCTCTTCGTGTGCATCAACCCTTCGGGGGCGATAAAGTCCTCGACGCCCGTGCCCTGCTTGAAGGAGATCAGGCACTGCGGTTGGAGCGCGCGGATCAACTTGTACAGTTCGTCGAGCCGGCTGTAGGCCTTCGGGTCCTCGTAGTACCCGCCGATGCCGTCGAGCCAGATCCCCGCGACCGGCCCGTACTGCGTGAGCAGCTCCTTGAGAACCGCGCGGTTGCGGTCGTAGGCCTCTTGAGGCTCGGTGCGAGCGACGTCGGGCGGGCAGTACAGGAACAGCCCCAGCCCCTTCTTCTGGCACTGCTCGGCGAGTTCGCCCACGAGGTCGCGCTTCGCGGGCGAGTTGAGGCTCGTGAACTTCGACTGCGCGGTCTTGAACAGGTACATGTCGCCGAGGTGCCGCGTCGTGAAGTTGACGTAGCCCATCTGCGCGGCGAGCGCCAGGTCAGTGATGAAGTCGGCGTCGAACTTCTTCGCCGTGAACGTCTTCTCCAGTTTGGCGTACTCCTCGGGCGTGCCCTGCTTGAACGCCTTCCACGCGTCCTTGCCCGCGCCCTTCTTCTCCAGCGCCTCTTTCGCGGTGATCCCGCGCAGGCTGTGCAGCGAGTAGTGGACGAACAGCCCCCACTTCGACTTTACGAGCCACTCAAGTGAAGCGGCACGCGGGTCTTTCTTGTACTGGGCTTCAAACCCCTTCAGGTACGACGGGACCGCGGCCTTCGGCTCGTCCGCAGTCGAACCGCGACCGCAGAACGTGGAAACCGCGGTCGCGGCCGCGGTGTGGAGGAACTGTTTGCGGGTGATGTCCACGGCTCAACTCCCAAGGTGGATACGCGGCGGAACTGGGAACGGTCGCCGCCTCAGCGCAGACTCGCTGAGGCGACAGGTGCGGCGTTTACTTGGGCTTCTTCTTGCCCACGAGGACGATCTTGGTCACGACCTCTTTGTCGCCCTTCTTCTCGGTGGTCACGGTCACCTCGTCGCCCGCCTTGATGCCCTTCAACCCGCCCTCCACGTCTTCGAGCTTCTTCATCTTCCCGGCGATCTGAACCGACGCGCCCTTCTCGACCGTGAGGGTCTGCTCCTTGCCATCGACCGAGATCGTGATGGTGTTCTTGTCGGCATCGACGCCGACGACCTTGCGGGCGCCCTCGGGAACCTTCAGCTTCTTGGCGGCGTCGGTTACGATCTTGGTGGCGACCTCTTTGCCGTCCTTCTTCTCGACGGTCGCGGTCGCTTCGTCGCCGGTTTTCAGTCCGGCTAGGCCGCCCGCCACATCCTGAAGTGTCTTCTTCTTCCCCGGCGATTGGATGACAACACCCTTTTCGACGTTGATCGCCCGGTCCTTGTTTTCGACCGAGAGGGTGATGGTGCCTTTGTCCGCATCGATCTTGACGATTTTCCCCTTCACCTCTTCGGCCACGAGCGGCCCACACGCGACGAGAAGAACCGCGAACGCCGACAACAGTTTCATGGCAACACTCCTCTGGATAGTGAACGGCGCGTCGGGATGACGAGCACGGCGAACAAGACTGAAACCGCACGAATACTTGAATGGTTCCGGTGCGAGCGAACGATTTCGGATATCCGCGGTTACGGTTTCGGCTTTTTCGCCGGGACACCGAGTTTGATCTCGACCGCGTTCTTTTGCGCGGCGCCGGGCGTGCTGCGGCCGTTGGCGATGTACTGCTGCATCAGTTTGGTGAGCCGTTCGACCTCATCGGCGTTGGTCTTGGCGAGGTCGCGTGTCTCGCTCAGGTCGTCCTTGAGGTTGTAGAGCTCCTTGCCGCCGGTCTTCAGGAAGATGAGCTTCCACGGCCCCTGCCGGATCGCGAGGTCGCCGGTGTGCGACTGGTGAACCGTGGCCTCACGCGCCGGGCCTTTCGCGGTGCCGAGCAGGTCCGGCAGGATGCTGAAACTGTCCTCGGCGGCGTTCGCGGGCAGCTTCGCGCCGAGCAGATCCGCGCAAGTCGCGAGCAGGTCGGTGTGGCAGATCGTGTCGTCGCACACCGCCCCCGCCTTGATCTTCCCCGGCCACCGCGCGATGAACGGCACGCGGTGGCCGCCCTCGTAGATGCTCGTCTTGCAGTCCCGAAGCGGCTCGTACACCCGCTTCGCCGCGCCGTTGTCGCTGGTCACGATCACGAGCGTGTTGTCGGCGAGTTTGTGCTTCTCCAACGCGTCGAGAACCTGCCCGGTGACCCAGTCGCCCTCGTACAGCCAGTCGCCGTACTCCTTCGCCCCGCTCTTCCCCTGGAACTCCTTCGCGGGAACGATCGGCGAGTGTGGTGTGCAAATCGGGAGGTAGAGGAAGAACGGCCCACCGGCCTTGGCGCGCTCGTCGATGTAGCCGACGGCCTTCTTCGCCAGGTGCGGCTGAACCGCACTCGGTTCCAGGTTGACCGCGACCTTGTCCTGCTCTACCACCATCCCGAGGTTGCCGGAGTGGGTGTAGCCGCAGAAGTAGTCGAAGCCGCGGGTGGTCGGGCCGTCGGCCGCGGCCGTGCCGACCGGCGGGTTGTCCTTCTCGTTCGCCTTGGCGCCGCCGGGCCAGTTCATGCCCAGGTGCCACTTCCCGATCGCGGCGGTGTGATAGCCGTGCTCCTTGAGGAAGCTTCCGACCGTCAGTCGCTCCTTGTCGATGATCGGCGGTGAGTACGTCTTCAGAACGCCGTACTGCCCGATGCGCATCGGGTAGCGGCCGGTGAGGAGCCCGTACCGCGTGGGCGTGCAGACGGCCGACGGCGTGTGGGCGTCGGTGAACCGCATGCCCTCCTTGGCGAGCCGGTCGAGGGCGGGCATCTTGAACTCGGACTTCGCCCGGAAGCACGGCGGCTCGCCGTAGCCCATGTCGTCGAACAGGACGAAGACGATGTTGGGTTTGTCCTTCGGCTTCTCGGCCGGGACGGGAGGCTGCCCCCAGGCGACCGAGGGAACCGCCAGCAGGGCGAGCGCGAGTCCGGCGAACCGCATGGTGTCTACCTCCACACTCGGGAACGGATCGACGAAGGGCTGGCTGACGCGCTCGTACTACTGTAGCGGCCCGGTCACGGCAACTTCGGGGGGCCGCGGCGGCTGTTCCGCGGGTCGGGCGTCCCGGCGAACCCGCCGATGATGTACGGGTACTTGCCCGGCGTCACGTGGTAGTGCCAGCCCCGATCGTCGTCGTACCGCATGTTGAAGTCGTCGAGCGGTTTGTCCGTGTCGTCCTTCGCCATCAGCCCCTTCGCCACATACGGGCCGTACAGCGGGAACCCGTCCAGCGCGAAGCCGATGAGCGGCGAGTGGCCCTCGCCGTCGTCCACGAACGGCGACTTCACGCACACCGGGTACTTGTGGTAGTGGTACTGGTTGTTCGGCGCCGGGTGCCCGCAGCACCGGTCGAGGATGTCGATGGCTTCGGTGCGCTCCATGTCGAACGGGTTAAAGAACGCGACCCCGTTGACCGCGAACCCGATCGCGCCCATCGGCAGCGCCCGGTTCGAGTTGGTCTTGTCCATTGCCACGGCCTTTGGGTTCCGCACCGGCTCCAGAGGCAGGTAGTAGGTGCGGTCGCACTCCTGGATCGGGTTCGGCCCCGCGCCACGGCCCGGGAAGATGGCCGTCGGGTGGTTCGGGATGTTGCGGGCGTGAACCACCAGTTCCTTGCCGTCCTTGAACTCCAGAACCACGTTGTCCGGCAGGAACCGGTCCTTCTCGACGCGGTTGCCCTTCAGGTCGAGGTGCCCCTCGCGGAGCCACGCGGTCATGTTCTCCGCGAACGGGTTCGAGAGCCGACCGTCCATGTAGAAGAGCCGGTCCGCGTTCTTGGCGGTTACCACGAGCGTCGCGGGGCGGTCCTTCATGCCCGGTTCGGGGTCGTAGTACCACCGCCCGCCGAGTGGAATCAGCGACTTGAGATTCGGCGCCGGTCCCTTCTCGGTCTTCACAACCTTCGGCGCATCTTCGGGCGCTGGGATCGGAACCAGCGCGAACTCCGTGACGAAGAACTCGGACCCGGTCTCGGCCTTCGCGGAGCCGTTCTTGAAGCCGACGCCGATGTCGAGGGTGTCGATCTCCGCGAACGGGAGCCGGAACTCGAGCGCATAGGTCTTCCAGACCGCACCGCCGTTCTTGAAGAACTTGCCGTTCGCGGCGAGTTGTTTGCGGTCGCGTTCGACCAGCGGGTAGATGTTCTGTGTCACGCCGTCGAGCGGGTTCGTGCCCTTCTTGCCGAAGTACTCGACCCGCATGAAGAGCGCGTCCTTCTCGACCTCGAAGCCCGGTTCCGCCAGCCCGCGGAACGTGAACCGGAACCACTTCCCGACCCCGCCCGCGAACCCGGTCACCCGCTGTGAAACCGACCCGGAACGCTGGCCGTCCTTATTGAGGTCCTTGCCGGAGTAGAGCGCGACGCCGGATTCGGTGTCCTCGCCCGTGGCGCCGGTCCACACCCACTTCGCGTCGCCTGCCAGAGTGTAGTAGGCCGGGACGTTCACGTCGGCGCTCTTCTCGAAGAACCGCGGATTCTTCACCAACCCGACCGGCGGCTCTTTCAGATCGACCTTCAGGGCTTCGGGCCGCTCCTTGACCTCCTGCGGTCCCTTGAACTTCCCCTTAGGACCCTTCTCGCCGCCGGGCGGCGGTTGCGAAGTTGCGAGACCGACCAACGTTGCCGAGAACAGAGTCGCGGCCAGAAAAAGCCGGATGCGCATCAGCAGTCCCCGACAAGAGATCAGTACGAGTCATGTGCCATTAAACGGAAAAGCAGATGCCCTCGCGACAGGTCGGCGCCGATGACCGACGTGCACCGCACGTTCAAGGAGGGCGGGAGCCTGCCCGCGGGCTGCACGTCGCTCCTTGACGGCCAACCGCTCAAGGGCCGCAAGCCCGACGACGCGGCCAATCACGACCTGATCGCGCTCCCGGTCGCGTGGGTCAAGCTGCTACAAGTGACCGCGTCGATCTCGTCGCGGTCGCGCTGACGGACAAGGACGGCAAGACGCTCAACACCTGGACCGCTCACGCACCGGAGAAGAAATGATGCGATTCCTCCTCGTTCTCGCCGCGCTGGCGGCTGGCCTGACTCCCGCGCGCCGTCGAACCCGCGAAGGAGCCGCACGTCGTCAGCATCTTCATCGACGACGGGTTAACGGCTCTCCGCCGGAAGTGCGATTCGAAAGCCGAGGTAGGCACCCCGGTAGGAAGCGGGGTCGCGGCCGACGCGACTCGCGGAGCGAGTGCGGTGCGGCGCGCTGGACCACCCGCCGCCCCGCTGGACACGCGCCGACCCTGTGATCGGCCCCGTCGGGTCCTTCACCTTGTCCGTTGTGTAGCCCATCGGGTCGTACCAGTCCTCGCACCACTCCCACACGTTCCCGTGCATGTCGTGTAACCCAAAAGCGTTCTTCTTGAACTGCCCGACAGGGGCGGCGAAGGCGTGACCGTCCTTGGCCTTGATGCCGAGCGTCCACGCCGGAAACTTCGCCCGCGCCGTCGCGTCCCCCACGTTCCCCCCCGCCGACAGCCCTTCCGGGTCGTCCCCGTGTGCGTAAGCCGTCTTCGTGCCGGCCCGGCACGCGTACTCCCATTCGGCCTCCGTCGGCAGGCGGTACGTCTTCTTCTCCTTCTCGCTCAGCCACTTGCAGAACACTTTCGCGTCGTCCCAGCTCACGTTCACAACGGGATGCTCGTCGGTCTGCTCGAAGCCGGGGTTCTTCCACGTAAACTTCGCGTCCATCACGAACTTCCCGACCGCGTCCGGCCCCCAACTCCCCTTGCCGTCCTTCTCCGCGTCGGTCTGGTGATTGGTGGCCTTCACGAATTCCCTGAACTGCCCGACCGTGACCTCGTGAGCTCCGAGGTAGAAGCCCTTCGTCAGTTCCACCTCGTGTTGTGTCTCTTCTTTCTCCCGGCCGGCCTCCGTCTGCGGCGACCCCATGAAGAACGTCCCCGATGGGACGTGGACCAGCTTCATGCCGAGGGTGTTCGTGATCTCTCGGGGCCGCCAGCCGTACGCGGCTTGTGAATTGCCGTGGAAGAACTTGGTGGCAGCCGTCTCGCCCTTCGCGGTGAAGTAGTCCTGCACGATCCCGACGACGGTCTCGTACGGCGCGCCGCCGTTCGAGACCGGCCAGTTGCTCCCGAAGATGAGCCGGTCATTGCCGAAGAGTTTCCAGAGCGTGTCGAGGACGGGGCTGTAGTACTCCACCTCGCGCGGGGCCGGCTTCTTGCCGGTCTGCTCGACGAGGGCCGACACCTTGCAGTAGACGTTCGGGTGCTTGGCCGCTGCCGCCATCCCTTCAATCCACTTCGGGGGCGGTTCCTTCCCGTCGATCCGCAGGTTCGCGGCGTGGTTGATGACGATCCGCAACTTCGGCAACTTTTCGGCCAGGAGGGCGACATCCGCCGGCATGTCCGGCCCGCCGTTCACATCCAGCGCGAGGTCCAGTTCGATCAGCAACTTGCACCGCTCGACTAGCTTCCCTTTCAACCCGGCTTTGAGGTCGTCGTGCGAGATGCGGATGCCGCGGAAGAGCGGGCTCTTCGCGAACCGGCGCAAGTTCTTCTCGAAGTCGTCGGAGGCGGGGTCGAGCCGCCCGACGACGCCGACGATGAACGGCTCCTTCGCGGCCAGGTCGAGCAACCACTGGTTGTCCTCGACCCACGAGCTGGCCTCGACAACGATGGTACCGACGACCCCGTGGGGCTTGCTCAGCTTTTCGAACTCGCCCGGCAGCACAGACCGGTAAAGCAACTTGTCACCTTTTCCGGGCCAGGGCACCCCCTCCTTCCGCGACGGGTCGTAAAAGTGCGTGTGCGTGTCAATGATGTCGAGCTTCTTCGCTCCCTTGTCGTTCGATTTCACCGCCAAAGGGTTCGTTGAGAGCAGGCAGGCGACAGCAACCGTCAACGAAATCGAGATGAATTGGACCACGCCGATACTCCCGATGGTGTATGTCGTCTGTCTGCGGAACAGGCAGTGCGTCCGCTTCAAGGCATGCAGACGACACGAAAACCGCCGTTGCCGTAGCGGCCGTTGACCCCGACGAGCCAGCGGAACGCGCAGCGACAGTCACCGGGGTTGGCGTAGCAGGCTCCGCCCCTCATCACGGGGCGATCCTGACCTTGCTTCACCGTCTGGAGTTGGTTCCGTTCCTTCGGCAGGTTGGCGTACTTGCCGTAGTAGTCCTCGCACCACTCCCACACGTTGCCGTGCATGTCGTACAGGCCGAAGGCGTTGGGCTTGAACTGCCCGACCGAGGCGGCGAAAACATGGCCGTCCTTGGCTTTGATCGCCTTCGGGTTGGGGAACCGTTCGTTCCACGTCGCATCGGCCACGTTGGCGTACTCCGCCAGTTTCTCTTCGTCGTCACCGAACGAGAACCGGCCCGTGCCACCCGCCTGGCACGCGAACTCCCACTCCGCCTCGCCCGGCAGGCGCACCTCACGCAGTTTCATCTTGCCGTCCGCTTTCTTCCCAAGCCACTCGCAGAACTTGCGTGCGTCGGTCGGTGTGATGTTAGTCACGGGGTGCTCGTCACTCTGTCCGAGGGAACCGGTGTTCTTCCAACTGTATTTCTTGTCGCGCCCCTCGAACTTCTTCAATTCCTCGCTCCAGCCGTAGCCGCCGTCCGTTTGTTCGGTCTCGGTCTTGTATCCGCTGTCCTCGATGAAGCGGCGAAACTGGCCACGGGTGACCTCGAACTGCCCGATGAAGTAGTCGTCGGTCAATGTGACTTGCTGCTCGTTCTCGAACTCCATCGAGTCGGGCCGTTTCCCGGAGTGGTATTTCTTCACCACCTCGTCCTGCTCGTCCTTGGAAGAACCAATCATAAACGTCTTCCCCTTCGCCGGCACCTTCACAAGCCTCAACTCAACGCCCTGGCCGAGGTCGAACACGAGGTACTCGAATTCCCGTTTCAGCTTGGCATCTGTGGCATTCGCGACACGGGGATTCGGCTCGGTGTCGGCCGCACGACCGACACCGGCACTGACGGCAAGCACCAGCGCAACGAGCCTCATCCGCCCAGAGCATCCGAACGCCATCACACGCCCTCCCGACCTCGGTTCCGGGTAGCCCGCCGGCAATCGCGGCGAGGGTGATCGCCACCGACCGGGTCACTTTCCGCCGAGCGCCGTGAACAACTCGAACTTCTCCAGGGCACGCGGGTCGGTGAGCCGGTACTCGTTCGGCACCTTGACCGCCGGGTCCCCCGGGCGCGCGGTCGATTTCCCGTCGCGTGTTTCCTGACCCGTGGCCTTGCGCCAGTCGTCCAGAGCGGAGTGGCGGGTCGGCCCGTGGACGAACAGCCCCCTAGCCCCCGGTGCCTGGTACGAGTTCCCCTCGAATCGAACGTCCTCGACGGCAGCGGCCGCGAGGTTGTTGCTTACCAACGGAACGCCCGCCGCGTCCGCGACGGCCACGCAACCCGTGAACGCGCAGCCCCGGATGTGCGTCTTGTCGGCCCTGTCCGCGAAACCGGCGAGGGTGGTGACGAACAACAGGCCTTCGGACCCTTTCGGGGCTTCGGTCGTCACCGCGGCCAGACAGTTCTCGACGCGGCAGTCGTCCAGCCCGCCGCCCCACGCCACGAACCCGAACCCGAACGCGGGCGCCTTGTCCTTGCGGCCGTCGTTGATGCTGACGCACGCGCGGATCACGTTGCCCGCGGTGCGGCCCGCCTTCGGGTAGTCGCAGTGCATGAACCCGGGGCCGTGGTTGTCGTAGCTCAGGCACCGCTCGACCACGCACCCCAGACACCCGCCGTCCAGATCGAACCCGCCCCCGTCCTTGCCCGCGGTTCGGGTGCCGTGGGCGATGCAGTGGCGGAACGTGACCTTCTTGGCGTCGTGCGCCCACAGCCCGACCCCGCCCCCCTTACCGGTGTGGCCCGCCGCGAGCGTGTACTCCACCAACCCGCCCTCGACGCCGCTCACCACCAGCCCGGAACCGGACCGGTTGCCCGAAACGACGCAGTCGCGAACAGTCACGTTGCGGTGCGCGTACGCGGCCTGTTTCTCGTCGCGCTGGCCGAAGAAGTGGATTCCGATTCCCCCGTTGTCGCGCGCACGAACCGCACCGATGGTCACGTCCTCGTAGCCCGGCTGTCGGTCGTGCCAGGAACCGATGCTCACGCCCGCGCCGCTGAACCCCGACACATCCACGCGCTCGATGCGAACGTGCCGGTGCCGCTTCCCGGTCGCGTCGTCGGTGTAGAACTGGATGCCGGCGACGGGCTTCTTGCCTTCCTCCGGCGGCGTGCCTCTCAGGTTCAGGTCGCGGACCTCGAACCCGCCGCCCGTGGCCTCGATGCCGGGCGTTCCGTCGGTCACGATGGTGGCCCGGCGCGGCCCGCCGCCGCGGATCACGATCGGCTTCTTCGGGTCGCCCGCGACGCCCGGAGGGAGCGCAATCCCGCCGCGGAACTCCTCGCCCTCGGCCAGCACGATCTCGTCGCCCGGCACCAGATCGACGCCGCGCAGTTTGTCGAGCGACTTCCAAGCGCGCGCCGGCGCGGTGCCGTCCGCGTCGTCGTCGCCCTTCGCGCTGAAGTGGAACGCGCGGCCGGCCCGCGACTCCCCGCCCTTCTTCGGCGGGGTGTCCTTGCCGTGGAGATCGAGCCACGCGGCGGCCATCCGCGTCCCGATGGCGCGGATCCCGTCGGCGTCGAAGTGGACCGGAGCGAGAAACTTGTCCTTGTCCATCAGGTCGAGCAGCACCCCGTCGTTGAACGTCTTCCGGTCGGTGCCCTTCTTCTGGTACCACTCCTTCGTGAGCAACTTCAGGTCGCTCGTCTCGACGACCGCGGCGTTCCCGACCGCACCGGCCACCTTCGCCTGCACCGCCCGGACCGTGTCGATGCCCTTCTTGCCTCCGCCCCACACGACGCCGTAGTTGCGGTCGGGGTGCCCCGGGTGAATCTTCGCGATCACAACGGGCAGTTTCGGGGCACCGAAGTCCTTGCGAAACTTGGCGACGAGTTCGGTCAGGTTGGCCTCGTAAGCTTCAGCGTGAGCACCCTTGACCGCGTCCGATTCGCCTTGCAGCCAGAAGAACCCGGCCACCTTCGCGCCGGGCTTCGCCGCGAGCGCGAGGTCCACCCACTGCTTCATGGCCGCGTACGCCCCGTACCCCTTCCACGAGTCGCTCAGGTCCCACTGGTCGGCGAGCGCGGTGCCGCCCGGGGCGTACTTCACGATGTAGATCGTGTCCTTCGGCCGGGCCGCGGCGACCGCCCGCGCCACCTCGAACTCCGGGCCGTACTCCTTCACGTCTTCGCCGGAGGTGAACTTCGCGGCGTTGGCCCACGGCTCGGCGGGGTTCAGCCCGAGGTACCAGAACTCGCCCTTGTCCCCGTGCTCGTAGGCGTCGGCACCCTTCCAGCCGTTCTTCCAGTAGGCGTAGTCCTGCCACGTTCCGTTGACGGGGGGGAACGTGGCGTCCTTCCAGGTGGCCCAGTTGAACCAGAACTTCCCCTTCGCGTCGTACAGCTTCAGTCCCCACGGGTCGGGCTTGCCCTTGTCCGGCAGGGCGTTGCAGTAGAACCCCTTCACGTTCGGGACGACCGCCTTCTCCTTGTCGGTGAGCTTCGACGCGGTGTTCGCCGTCCCCTTGCCTTCCATGTTGGACTGGCCGGCGAACACCAGAACCAGATCGTCGGCTCGCCCGGTCCCCGGTAACGCGCCCGCGAGCGCGATCGCGGCGAGTGTGCCGACGAGGCTGCGGATCGTTCCCCCGACGAGCGACGACATGAGATTCTCCGAAGGGCCGAGATACCTGTGCGGCGCGGCTTCTGCGTTCCGCACTCGTACAGACGACGATCGTCGCATTTTTCAACTGCTTCTGGATCACCCCTTCGGTTTCGTCCATGTTTCCGACCACGCCAGACAGCAACTCGACGCGGGCTTGCCGAACCGGTCCTGCGGCACCACCTGTCCGGCGGCGGCTTCGCCATTGATGGTGAGTTGCGCTTCGCGGGCGGGGAGGAACGTGGTGTACACGCCCAGCGGCCGGCTCAACGCCCCCGGCGGCAGCGTGAGAACGAACGGGGCCATCAGGTTCCACCACGACAGGACGATCGTGTCGCGTGCGGAAACCACCCGCTCCTCGACCGTACTGAGCGAGTGGCCGGCGCGCTCGAACCGCGCGTCGATGATCGGCAGCGAGTCGTCCGCGAACGGCTTGTGCAGCATCACCTCGATGGTGCGCTGGAGGAATCGCGCCACGCCTGCGTTGTCCGCGAACACCCGCGGCACGCCGCCGAGCAGTGGGCTTTCGACGAACAGCACGTGCCCTTGACCGGCTGGCGACCAGAGCACCCGCCAGTGGCTGGTGCGGTGGACGAACGTCTGCCCGCCGTCGGTCGAGAGGCGGAGGAACGAGTTCTCCCCGGTCATCACCGGGTCGTGCGGATCGACCATCTGAGGGTCCGGCATGGGAATCACCTTTCTCGTGTGCGACGCGGTGCTGCTTCTTACCGACCCGTCAAAGCGTAGATCACGACTTGTCGTGTACTGTCGTCCGCGGCGGCCAGGCACCGCCCGTCGGGCGAGATCGCGATCGATGTGATCCAGTACCCGCGCTCCGCGAATTTGCCGAGATCGCGGACGAGTTTGCCGTCTGCGAGTTGCCAGACCTTCACGAGTTGGTCGCGGCCCGCCGAGAAGATGTGCTTGCCGTCGGGATGGAAGGCGATGTCGGTCACGCCGCGGGAATGGCCGGGCGTCAGTTCGCGAATCTTCTTGCCGGTGGACGGGTCGAGGAGAGTCACCCTGCTATCGGGGCGTTCCACTTCGATGTTGCCGCGGCCCGTCGCCAGCCATTTGCCGTCGGGGGAATAGGCGATGGCGGACATCCCGCCGGTGACTTCTTTGGTCAGATCGACTTTCATTTCACCGGTTTCGAGGTTCCAGAGGTGAAAGCTGGGCGGAACCACAATTTTGTCTCGCCCGGGGACGTGCTGCGAGGCCGCCACGGTCTTGCCCTCGGGCGCAATCGCCAGGCTGCGCACCCAGTTCTTGCACGGCCACCGGAGCAGCTCTTTCCCGGCCGGGAGATCCCAGACGATGATGGCACCTTGATCGTCGCCGCTCACGAGCCGCTTACCGTTCCACGACACCGCGAGCGCCTGGATCCATTCCTTGTGGCCCGCGAGTTCCTTGATCGGCTTCTGGACGATCACCTTCGCTTCGACGGGCGGAGGCAGAGCCGGCAGTTTGTCCACCTTCTCGACGACACCCTTCAACGGGGTACCATCGTTGAGTACGATGGTGCCCGGAGTTCCAGCGTCGCTGAGGGCATCCCAGTATTTCACCGTTCGGTCGTTGCTCGCGGAGATGAGGGTCTTGCCGTCAGGCGTGACGAGAAGGCGGTTGATTTCACCGGTATGACCGACCAGTCGCCGTACTGGGTCGGGCGTCTTTCCGCCCGCGGGTGGGAGGTTCCAAATGAGAATGTCGCCGCGTTTGTTGGCGGCGGCAACTTTGTCGTTGCCGATGAACGCGACGGCGGAGATCACCTCGCTGTTCCAAGGCAAGGTGAAGATGACTTTTGCGTCGGCAAACGGGTCTGCCATGGTAATCTCCGCTGTTCAATGCGAGCCGCGAACTCCGTCTCAGCATCCGGCAACCTACCCCAACAGTTCCTGAATCGGCTTCGCACCATCCGGTGTCGCCCAAATCGGGCGGCTGCCGAGGAAGTGCTTGGCCCGGTGATTGATGCCCAGTGTCTTGTACATCGTGGCGAACAGATCGCCCTCGTTCACGGGGTTGTCCTGCACCTCGAAGCCGTCGCGATTGCTGGCGCCGTAATGCTGGCCGCCCTTGATGCCGCCGCCAGCGAGCACGATGGTCCACGCTCGGCCGAAGTGGTCGCGACCCGCCTGGAAATTGATCGCGGGCGTGCGGCCGAACTCGCTGGTCCAGACGACCAGCGTGTCCTTCAGCAGACCGCGATCCTGGAGGTCTTGGAGCAGCGATGCCCACGCCGGGTCGAGCACCTGTAGGTTCGCCTTGTGGACCGGGAAGTTGTCGTTGTGCCCGTCGTAGCCCTGGTGACTCGTCTCGACGAAGGAAACGCCAGCTTCGACGAGCTTGAACGCCGTGAAGCAGGCCCGGCCGAAACTGCTGTCGCCGTAGCGCGACTTGGCCTTCTCCCATTCCGCGGACACGTCGAACGTCTTCCGTGCTTTCATGAGCCGCAGGGTGCGAAGTTCGGACGTGCGATGCGCCGCGAACGGTTCGCCGGGACGCTGCTCCGCGAATCGCTGTTCCATGAAGTTCAACAACTCGCCGCGCCGGTCCTGGATGTCGGGCACGACGGACGGATTGGCGAACCCCGGAAGTTTGCCGTCGTCGGCCACGACGAACGGCTCGAACTGCGGCCCTAAATACCCCGCGCCGTAGAGTCCGCTGCCGGACCCGATCTTGACGAAGCTCGGCAGGTCGCTGTCCGGGTTCTCGCAGTATTTCGCGACCATCGCCCCGATTTCCGGGTGCGGAAAGCGCTGGCTCGACGGGTAGCAGGTGTGCATGTGGTAGCCGCCGATGCCGTGATCGACCGACTGGGTTTTCATGCTGCGAATGATCGCCAGCTTGTCGGCGTGCGTGGCGATCTTGGGCAGATATTCACAAACCTGGATACCGTTCACCTTGGTCTGGATCGGCAGAAACGGGCCGGCCGTGGGACGCCCCGGCTTCATGTCGAAGGTGTCGATCTGGCTGACGCCGCCCTCCATGTACAGCATGATGCAGCGCTTGCCCGACCGCTTCGCTTCCGCGGCAATCGTCTGGGAATGGGTGAGTGCGCCCCAGTTCGCGACCGCCAGGCCGCTCGCTGTAGTCAGCAGCCCTTTCATCAGGGAGCGACGGCTCAAGTGATTCTTGTCATGAAATGAAAACATGTTCTTTCTCCGAACGCATCGCACCTGAAAAGAGACACTATCAGCTTTTGCGACTCACTCTCATTTCTTGCGATCTTCGAGCGTGCAGACCACCACTTG
>SXGU01043901.1_pt1 | contig 26577 bp, 29 predicted proteins | sample 3174531 | NCBI WGS metagenome assembly SXGU01 (sample SAMN11356863, study PRJNA531348) | freshwater metagenome | isolation source: freshwater sample F1-140 | place: China: Fuxian Lake, Yuxi | collected 2017-12-25 | reverse complement strand
TACGAATCAAGTGGTCGGAGGTTCGACTCCTTCCGGGCGCACCAACTTTTTCACTCGAACAGCAGACCTAAAGATTCGAAATCACTAAAGAAAATTTTGACCAAAATATTGAACCTGGTAGGATTAGAACACTTTTCAATTGAATAGTTTCTATAACATATTGCATTTTTTAGGTTATTCATGATTTATTATAATAAACATACACGATTGACATATTTGTGTATGTTTGTTAAAATAAATCATGATAAAGGAATTAAAGAAATTTCTAAACTCACATCCAACTTTTACAGCAGCACAAGCTCGAAAGGCTGGTATTCATCCAAGTTTAATTTCATATTATATTAAACTTGGAGTTGTAGAAAGAATATCACGTGGACTATATCGAAATCCTACCAAAGAAAGTGGAGTACCAGCTCCGTGGGAAGATTTAGTTGCAACTGTAAATAGTATTTCAGATGGTGTTGTTTGTTTAATTTCTGCATTAAATCTTTATGAACTGACAGATGAGTTTGCAAATGAGCATTGGATTGCAGTGCCTAAAGACAACTGGCCGAAGAGGCGTCTGCATACTAAAATAGTGCGTTTGAATAATATAAGCCTTGGTAAAACTAGATTTATTTTAGGTACTAAAAAAATATGGATATTTGATCGAGAAAGGACAATTATTGATTCTTTCCGATTGCTTCCTCTTGAAGTAGCAATTAAAGCTTTAAAGCTTTATTTGAAACCAAATAATGAACAAAAGCCAGACTTTCAAAAACTAAATCGATATTCAAAAGAATTACATTTTGATATCTCAACTTATATTCAGGCACTGACTACATGAGTATAAAATCCATCGAACAATCTGTAAAGGATAGAATAAAAGAAATTTCAAAAATGTGGTGTTCACGCAGTTTCTTCCGCTAAGACATTTGGAATTACTGAAATCAACTAGTATCAGTTTGGCTGGAATGATATTTGCAACCTACTTTTCGATCTAATTCAATTACGAAATGGGGAGATTATATGAAATTGAAAATAATGGCGTTAGTTCTATTAACCTCTGGCTCGGCATTCTGTACAGATAAGGCAGTTTGTTATGATCGAGATTTAAATAATAATTTTCTTACTCTAAATGGGGTCGAAATTACTTTGAATACAAAGTGTGATTTAAAAAAGCCCTTTTCTGTAACAAATCTTAGTTCTGAATCTTATTATATGGTTTGTTGTATATGGAGATTGGGCCAAGTGGGCTTGAATGAACACTTAACCGATAACAATTGATAAAGTTTTGTCTTTTGAATTTTAAATTTTCATTGAATTTTATTGTCAGATAATTTGAACTAGGCTAATTTTTAAAAATACTCTAATGAAAGGATTCTTGTGAGTAAATATGTTGATGGCTACATCATTCCAATAAAAAAGAATAAATTAAACGCATATAAAAAAATGGCTTTGATAGGTCGCAAAGTTTGGATGAAGTATGGTGCTCTTGATTATTATGAGTGCGTAGGAACAAAACTTGAAAATGAGTGGGGTGTACCATTTAAGAAGTTTTGTAAACTGAAATCAGATGAAACAGTTATTTTCGCATTTATAGTTTATAAATCTAAGGCTCATCGCAATCAAGTGACTTCTAAAGTTCATAAAGACCCACTCATGCAGCCTGAGAATTTCAAAGGTGAGATGCCATTTGATATGAAGCGGTTCACTTCGGGAGAATTTAAAGCCATAGTCCATTCTTAAAATAGTTGTTGTTAACTTTTTGGACTACAAAGTGCGCCAAATTATTGGCTCACAAAAAAGAAAACATTTTATTTTTTAAAAGCAGCTGAGGCTAGTGTAAGCGCATGCTCCACAATATCTTTGTGCCAGTCAGATATTAGTTCGACAAATTTTTTTCGATCGGATCTATATAAATATCTGATAGCCTCTTCAAAATTTGGCAAATTGCCTGCAAGGGATGATAAAAATTTGTATGTCACTTCTTGGGATGTTTTTATTATCAGTTTATTAGATGAGTTTGATTTTATTTTTTCTTCTATCAATAATCTTATAGTGGAGGATGCTCCGCCGGCTTGGTTATTGAGCCATTCCCAATGACTTGGTAAAAGGGATATTTCTCTGGGAACAACACCTAACTTAGGACGACCAACTGCAGGTTGCGATGGAATTGTTTTTGCGGTGTAGATTTTATATCGTTCAATAACTTCGGAATCTGTTCCGCTCAAATCAAAATCCATTTGCTTACCAGTCGAATCGCTGAATATCAGTATATTAGAATCTCGATTGACCTTAAGTCTCTTTTTTACAGTCAAAAGAACTTTTTCTAGGTCTGAACTAATCAATTTTTGAAAACCTTCAAAGGCGGTATATGTATACATTGGCTACTCTTTACTTTATTATTACCCGGATAAAACAATTATGTCAATATTATACGGGTAATATTAAATATGCAGCTATGTAATTTTTGATTCACCCCAAATAAACAAGAAAATAACTGCATATGATTAAGTCTGATATAATCGCGAAGCGATCAGACTTAATCATGAGCTGTTATTAAGAATGTCCTAGTCTTTTTGAGCTTGTTCTTCTTTTTTTGGCAGGGGATTTCGATTTAATTGTAAAACCACCAATTTTCTTTTCGAGAGCTTCCTTAGGAAGATCGGGTTGAAAAAGTTTACTTAATGATTGTTCATTAATATATGCAAGTTCTCCTCGCTCTAAAGTACCTAATCCAAATCGACCAATAGCAATTCTTTGAAGCTTGATAACATCATTATTAATCTTTTCGATCATCTGCCGAATTTGTCTATTCTTGCCTTCTGTAATTATAATTTTAAACCAAGGATGCTCGCCACTGCCTTTTTTAACTTTTTCAAAAACTTTTGCGGAAACTTTACCGCCCATAATGGTAACTCCACGTAGTAGTCTTTGAATTTGATCAGCTGTTGGCGTTCGGGCTAATTTAAGCAAATAAGTTTTAGTGACTTCATTTTTAGGGTGGGAAACTTTTTGTGAAAACTCTCCATCATTAGTTAGTATAACTAAACCTTCAGAATCCCAATCTAATCTTCCAATCGGAAACACTCTTACTGGTACATCCTTTAAATAATCTGCAATTGTTGGGCGACCTTCGGGGTCATCCATTGTAGTTAAAACACCAGTTGGCTTATTAAAAGCTAAATAGAGTTTCATTGTAACTTGTTTAATTGGTTTACCATTTAATAAAATTTTATCGTTATGTGGGTGAACTTGAGTCCCCATCTCAAAAACTCTTTTACCATTAACAGTGATTGATCCTTCTGCAATGAGGCGGTCCGCCTCACGTCGTGAACAAACTCCTGAGTCAGCTATAAATTTATTTAAGCGAATTGTTGGGGAGGTTTTTTGAGGTTTTGAAAATTGTCCTTTTGCCATTTGAGTCCTTGATCTTTGAAGTCAGTAGTGAAAATTCCCTTTTGCTGAAGGGCATATCTGGCTTCTTGTATCAAATGACCAATGATTTTGTCACCAATGAATATCTCACTAAAGGCTATTTCTGCTGTTTCGATCCGTTTTATGAATGAAACCTCGGAGCCGCGATCAGATTTGATGATCTCTTTTGGAAGTTTTTCAAGCATAGTGACAATATTTCGATAATAGGGGTCACTATTTCTTTCAATAAAAAATTGTTCAATTCGTTTAATCGCCACAAATATTTTAGGTTGTTCTTCTAGTGGAGCGTCATTTAACTCAAAAAATTTCTGAAAAACATATCCGCGTAGAAGTGCCCCTTTTACTTTACCCTCAGTAATTTGAAATTGGCCTAAGAGGTATGGAGCAACTTCAATACTGTGAACTACATTTTCTTTTAGATTTAATTCAGAATTATATTCTAATTTTAAATCTATTCGCAAAGGCTCAAGGATTCCTTTACGTAAAATAAATTTTTTATCGAAAGTCATTACAGTTAAAGATTGATCAGGATGAAGAATTACTAAAACTACTTTTCGACCAAAGTCTGGAATTACTTTATATTTATCTTCGTCACTCGTCATTGAGTGAGCAAAAGCCATTGTGACATCCATAACATCTTGAAAATTTTGAAGTTCAATGATCTGACAATTCTGAGGATAAATAATTTGTGCAAAATCAAAATTTATTTTTTTTGCCTTAACAAAATTTTCAAGAAGTGATTGGATTTCACGACTGAGTTGTGCCTTATTACTTTGCCAATGAGGATACTCGAGAGCGTGATTAAAAAACCTATTGATCAATTGAGGAGTTAAATCATCCTTCATAAACAAAAAGTGTCTTAAAAAATTATATAAAGCTAACCTTGCAGGTGTATTTTGAGGGTGTAAATCTGAGATGTATTTTAACAAATTTGAGATTTTCATATATTTAAGCTTAGAAAGGTTTGAAATTTCTGTCTACTAAAAATATACTAAATAAAACGTCAGGGACCGGCGTTAAACTAATATTCCAAGGAGAGGAATCAACTATGCAAAAAGAATTAAACCACAATCTTTTTCCGCAACAAAACGAAATTCACGAAAATTCAATTCATACATTAACTCCACCAGTGGAAACTTTAATTACAAAGGCTGTAACAGCTTCTGAAGAAGTGCATTTGTTGAGAATTCATATGCATCGATTACAAGAACAATTAAGCAGAATCAGTCAACATATCTTAGAGCAATCAAAAACAACTCAAGTTAAATTTGAAAGAACAGCTCAGGCAATTAGTAGAGTTGAACATACACAAGTTTCATTTTCACAAGATACAAGTGAAAAAATTGCAACTATTTCAAGTCGAATCCTAGAAAGAAAATCAGTGGATGTAAAAATTCAAGAATTAATTGAACAACAGAATAATTTGATAAAAATAAATGAAGAGAGAATGCAAAAATTTAGCAAATCACTTTCAGAAAAAGAAATACAAATTAATTGTTTAACTCAAAATCTACAAGAAGCTCAGATGGAAATTCAAAAATTAAAACGTATAAATAATAATAAATAATTATAAATAAATAAAATTACGACATTTGAATACCTGAATAGCAGCAAACTGTAGTTTTGTTGCTATTCACTGCTTTTTAATATTTTTTGAAGTCTTTGATTAAAGAGTTGAGGTTTTTCAAATTCATTTAGAGTTAAATTTTTGAGAAGATTGCCTTGCTTAGAATAAAAGAAAACACTAGGTAGACCAACTATTCCGAATTCTTTTTTTAATTTATCCAGCTCTGCAGAAGGTTCAGTGGCATCATATCTCAAAAGCACAAAGTCTTTTAAAATTTTTTCGATTTCAGGATCTGCAAAAGTTTGTGTTTCTAATTCTTTGCAGGCTAAGCACCAATCTGCAAAAAAATCTATAACAACAGGTTTCTGGTCTTTTTTTGCTTGCTCAAGCAATTGTTTATTAAATGGTAACCAAGAATTACCTGAAGTTGATTTTGACTCTGCAATAGGGCCATTTATGATGGGTGATGATTTTGGCCAAAGTAAACTGAGATAAAATAATCCGCTTGCAATCAATGCGACACCCAAAATCGTTTTTGCAGTTTTCATTATGACTGCAGATTTTGGAAATTTATAAAGTAATTGTGTTGAAACACCCACTATTAAAAGTAATTGGCCAATACCCAATGCATAATCAAACATTAACCAAAAGCCTAACCATTTATCTTGTGTTTGCGCTATATAGGTTAAAATTCCTACTAATACTGGACCAACGCATGGACTAGCAATTAAGCCCGACACTAGTCCTGAAGCAAAAATCCCTTTAGTATCATGACCCCAATTATGAAACATATTTTGAAGTTTAAGCGGAGTTTGTACTTCAATAAAACCAAACTGAGCAATCCCCATTAAAATAAATAGTATTGCAAAAGTAATTTGAACTCCAGGATGGCTCAATATAGAACCAAACAATGAGCCTGAACTAGCAGCTATAACTCCTAAAGTTGAATAGGTAAATGCAACTCCTAATACATAGATCAAAGCATTTCTAAACTTGATCCACTTTTTATCATGACTATGACCTTTGCCTAAAACTGCAATTGTGAGGGGTAGGATTGGTAGTAAACATGGAGTTAATGAGGTTAATACTCCTGCTAAAAATACAAAAATAAATAAATACAAAGTTCCTCGTTCACTTGCTCCAGAAAATGTATTTTGCATTATTTCATCTGTATTATTGAATAAACCCTGGTTAGTATTTTCGCTGGATTGTTCCGAGAGTATGGGATTTAGTATATTGTAATCTGTTTGCGCTTCTATTGTTTGCGGGAAATAGCAATAAGTGTCTGTGCAGGCTTGGTATTTAAGTTCAAATTTAATTTTCTGAGTTTTTGAATTAAATTTTGCATTCTTATTGAGGTGAAATGGCATAATTAAAGTGCTAGTACCAACTAATCCCTTTTTCGTTTTTTTACTAAACTTATCATAGAATTCAACAACTGGATCAGCCTTAAGATCACCGATGTCAACTGGATATGGTTCTAAAATATGAACTTTAAATTTATCTACATAGGCTTTAAATCCGGGATTAATTTCTAATTTTATTTCTAAAGATCGCTCTGAATCTAGCTTTGTTTCATGTGGAACAACATGGGACTCAACAATACTCAATACTTGCGGAGCACTTTCATTTTGTGCGAGAAGTTTATTAGTAATAATAAATCCACTTAGAAATATAATAAAAAAATTTAAATAATTCAAATTAAACTCCAGCCTCTATGTAAGTAGTCAATAGGTTATGATAATTTAAATAAAAAGTTAACTTTGAATTTCTTTTAATTAAAATTAGCGCAATGCTTTTTAAAAATCTCTGGATCTTAATCCAGTTTGAAGACTTATCCTTAATTTTTATATTAATGTTCCGATAATAAATATGAAGAGGTAAAAATGGGATATGTAGGTGCATTAATAGTTTGTATATGTGTGTTTGGAGGATTTATCCTTGCGGGAGGAAATCTCACTCCTATTATTCATGCGGCCCCTCTAGAACTTGTGATTATTTTTGGCGCGGCAGTTGGAGGTTTCGTAATTGGAAATCCAATGAAAATCATTAAACTTGCCATTAAAATGACAGGGCACTCAATGACAGGCACGGGCCCACAAAAACAAGAATATACAGAGTTACTACAAATGTTGTTTCAACTTTTTCAACGTTTTAGAAAAGATGGTCCCCAAGCAATTGAGGCACATATTGAGAATCCCGATAAGAGTGATATTTTTAGTGCCTATCCTAAATTTTTAAAAAATCATCATGCTGTACATTTTTTGTGTGATACCATGAAAATTACTTTATCCGCAGACTTATCCCCATATGATGTAGATGATTTATTGGATGGTGACTTAAAAGCAGCTCACACCGAGGAACATGCTGCCCAACATGCTGTACAAATGATTGCAGATGGACTGCCAGGTTTGGGAATCGTTGCAGCGGTTTTGGGGATTGTGAAAACAATGGGACATTTAACTGAGGGTGTTGAAAAAATCGGATCTCTAGTTGGTCACGCTCTAGTTGGAACAATGCTAGGAGTTTTTTTGGCATACGGTTTCTTTGGTCCAATTGCGACAAAGATTTTAAATGATATAGAAGCTGAAGGGCGATTTTTAACTGTCATTAAAGCAGCCATGGTGGCTCTGCAAAGAGGGGCCCCACCATTAGTTTGTGTTGAATATGCTCGAAGATCAATTGCCCCTCATGAACGACCTACATTTGAAGAAATGGATAAGGCAACAAAAGAAATTAAAAAAGCAGCATAGTGAGTAAATAATGGCTAAAGAAAAAAGTATGACAGTCATAAAAAAAATCACCATTAGTGGTGGTGGTCATCATGGTGGAGCCTGGAAGGTTGCCTTTGCTGATTTTATGACTGCCATGATGGCATTTTTCTTATGTATGTGGCTTTTGAGTATTAGCCCTGAAGCACGACAAAGTATTTCAGATTATTTTTCAACTCCGAGTGTGATTGAGTATGAATTTAGAAACTTTGGAGTTGAGCTAACCTTAGAGAAAATGTTTGCAGATTTATTAAACGAACCATTAGATGCGGTATCAAAATTAATTGAACCCATGGATAAAACACCAAATGTATTTGAATTTAATAATGATAAAATTGCTATGTCCTTTATAATGGAAAAAATTGGCGATGAAGCAAAAAATGTTGAAATAAATAATAATGAAATTTCTTTCGTTATTCCAGATTTTAGATTGTTTAAAACTGGTTCAAGTGAGACGAGTAATGACTTTATACCTATAATGGATAAAATTAAAAAAGTTGTAAATGGGCTTGAACAAGCAAATATAAGAATAACATCACAGTTATTTTTAGATGGTGTCCCAAACGAAAACCAAACAGTGGCAACTGAAGTAGCTACTGCTCGATTGGATCTTATTAAATTAAATGTTAAAAGTTCACTCGAGCATGAATCAACTCAGGTTGATGGATTTATAGACGTAAAACCTCGCAAAGATAATGCAACTAAAGGAAAGACTCCGCTTACTGGTTTTTTGAGATTTGATATAACACGTTTTGTAGATAAAAATAAAACTGAAGGGTCGTTGCCAAACTTCAAAAAAGAAAATGATCGTGAAAATGAAATTGAGAATGGAATTAATAAAAATCGGAAAAATGATAATAGCATAAAAGAATCTCAAACTCAAAAAAATGAAGTTGGAATAAAGCAAATTAACCAAAATTCAAAAAAAGCACTTGATGACATAAATGATGATCCTAGTTTGGAAAACACAAACTTGGAATCCGATTCATCAACGAGTCCAAAATCAAAAGATTTATACGATGATCTTAATGATTCTTTTAGAAGAGAAATCAATAAAAAATAACTGCTTGTGATTATGTCTGATACAATTGCGAAGCAATCAGACTTAATCATGAGCAGATATTTTCATAATAATATTTGTTATTTTGTAATTATTTTTGTACAAACAATTTTATGAGTACAGATGTCGCTACCCTTGAAAAACCATGGAAAGAATATACTTTTGTTGCTTTTGATACTGAAACATCAGGGCAATATCCTATTGTAGATGAAATAGTTGAAATAGGAATGATTAAGTGGAGGGGTGGGCAAATAATTGATCGATATCAAACTTTAATTAAGCCCTCTAAGCCAATGGGTGAAGCAGTCATTAAAATCCATGGAATAACCAATGAAATGGTAGAGCATTCACCTGCAATCAATGATAAAATTAATGAGATTTATGATTTTTTAAATGGGAGTGTAGTTATCGCACATCATGCGCCATTTGATTTGGGTTTTTTAACATATGAGTTTGAAAAATTTAGAAAGCCACTTTTTAGTGATACTGCAGTTTGCACAAGTTTATTGGCAAGAGCCTTAATACAAAGTCCAAATCATAGATTGCAAACAATGGTAAAACTTTTAAATATCAATCATGAACAAGCTCATAGGGCAGAAAGTGATGCTGAAGCTTGTTTGCAACTAGCTTTTCACTGTATGAATTTAGTTGGAGCCAATGCTACTTTAAAACAAGTTGTTAAGGCGCAAAAACGAACTTTATGGTGGCAGGACTATTCACTTAAGACTGTAGAGAATAACCAAAAATGGCGTGGATTTATGGAAGCTTTGCATGAAGGTAAAAATGTTGAGTTTGTATATGAGGCCGGGACACATAAAGGTAAACCACGACAAGCAAAACCAATTGGTGTTGTTAGAAATCCTGATGGTGATTATTTTCCTGCTCTTTGTTTAATTGATAATGTTGTAAAAAGATTTTATATGAATAAAATCTCAGATTCGTTGATTATAAATTAAGATATAGTAATAAACTTTAATTATTTTATTTTATTATTTGCAGTAAAAAAATTGGTATTTAAAATGCAACATTAAATATTATGAATAAAATTAAGATTTGTATCATATTGAGAGATATATTTAAGATCAAGGGCTTAGAGTCTACTCACACTAATTTCAAGTTACAATTATTGTTAATTATTATATTTAATTTGATAACTATAAATACTTATGCCAAAACTCAAAATAGAATTGTTAATACGCCAGAGTTATGTTTACCAAAAAATCTTGAATCAATATATCGCAAAGCTCTTTCCTTACCTCAAAATCGACTAAAATATAAAGATCAAACTGGATTTGATAAGATTGGATATTATAATAAATTTTATAAGTATTCTGATCGCAATATTATTTTAAAATCTTCTGATAATAAAAATCCTAAACTTATAAAAGAGAGCGCAGAATCTTTTGAAAAAGTAATTCAAATACAACTTAAGAGCATGGAATCATGTTCAAATAAAAGTATAGTTTATGATAAAAGCGTTTACACTACTTTTTTAATTTGCGATGGAAATGTAATTGGTTATTTGCCAGGTAATATCGGACCCGCGGTTGAAGCAAATCCTGAAAATCGACACCCTAATAAAGAACGGCAAACTAAAGGTGATAATGGAGATAAACTAACGCCAGAAGGTGAATTTATGTTAAGTGATGCACCAGAAAGTCAGTATTCGGATGCTATTCGTTATTCGAGTACAATAAACTCTGACTGTGATCCAAAAGTAAACTGTGGGATTAATATGTTAATACATGGTCCTAAAAAAACTGAAGTAGCAAGTCAAAAATATAATTTTACCACAAGAGTGACTGATGGTTGTGTTGGGCATAATTCTCATTCAATGAAAATACTTCGCAAGTTCCTAGCTCCAAATTTTTCACAAGTTCCTTTTTATATTTGCAAATATAATTCTGATTTCGAAAACAGGTATCATGTTTCTTTAGATACTCCAAATGAGTACAGTGAATATTCAAGAGAGCCTTTAGATACATCTCAAGCTACTATTGTTGTGAATGAGGAGAGCTTCACAAAGTAAAGGAACCAGATAAATTATGAGTTTACGGTTTGGTATTTGTAATGTGATCAACTTTTACAATTTCAAGATCATAATCTAACTTCTTTACGAGAACCCAATTTAATCCTTTTGATTTAAACCATTCAGGTGGGTAAGTGTAATTAAATTTTGCTAAATAAATTGGGAAATGAGTTGGGATTGATTCTTCAAATGTATCAAATAAATCAACTCGGCTCATATCTTTTAATTTGTATACTGGTTTTTTTGTTTCAAACCAAAGATAGGAGGCCATTTGGTAGCTACTCACATAAAATGGTTGAAAATTTATTTGCTCGCTCAAAAGAGCTTCATAGCGAAATGGCTCTATAAGTTTTTCAGATTTCGGGTTTGGGATCCATCTTAAATTCCATTGAAAGATTAAAACAGTTAATAAAATACCCCAAAATAAACAATAAAATTTTATTTGAAGTGGTCTAATCTTTTTTTGAGCTAGATACGAAAAAATAAATGGATATGCAGCTTGAGTCCAGTTAGCTTCAACTTTATTTTTTAATGCACTATAGGAGAAAAGTAAAAGTATAGGAACAAAAGAGTAAATAAAATACAAATTTATTTTTTTGTCTTTGTTTTCATTTTTTGTAAAAAAGTTGTGAATCAAAAAAGGTGTAAGTATAAAAATTTGAGAAAGTAAAAATTCGGTTTCCCACTTTAAATTAATTCGTGAGTCACCCAGACCATGATTTAACTGAAATCGAAACGAGGCCCAATCATTGAGATAATTCCAAATAAATACAGGACTGGAGCCAATGCCAAATGGTATTAAACTAATAATTAAATAAAAGAAATTAACTCTAAATAATTGTTTTGTAATTATCAAGTAAGCTAACATTCCAGGTAATAACAAAACAATGTGATATTTAGATGTAAATCCTAATCCTAAACTTAAACCAAAAAGTAAATACCATATTAGTTTTTGTGTTTTTAAGGCTTTGTGAAATGAGTAAACTAATAAACCCATAAAAACTAAAACAGGAAGATCTGGAGTGATGGCCAATCCACTCATTCCAATTAGTGGACTAAATAAGCATAATGCAAAAAATATCAATCTTTGTTTATTAGTAAAACCAATATCATTTAAAAATTTATCCCAAATAAGAAAAAAGAAATGGCCAAAAGTAATTGCAGGCCATTTTAAAAAAAGTGATGGAAGAAAATTTCCTAAAGTAAATAACCATGCAACCATTGGAGGATGATCAAAGTAAGAAAGTCTTAAATTTTGCGACCATACCCAATAGTAATGTTCATCTGAGGTTAGAGGTGTAAATGATACTAATATTAATTTTATAATAAGTGAAATAATCCACCAAAATTTAAAATTAGTTATTAAATCTGAACTAGGTTTAATCATGACCAGATTTTGGAAAAGTAACTGAATAGTTTTGTCCTAGATTTCCTGGAACGCCTAGGTCTTTACCATTATAAATTAAATTTACAGAACCACCATCGCTGAAGGTTAGTTTAATTTTTTTACGAGCTTTGAACGTATGAATTCTTTCAGCTTGAAGTAAAATGGTTTCTTTTGATCCATCATCTATTTGGAAGTCTACACTAACTCGGTCTAAAGCCTCGATTATAATTTCTTGAGTTGTTTGAACATCAGTAGATATAGAGGGAGTTAATGTTGGCGTTGGAGACGCTGTGACAGGTGCTATTGCAAGAGCAGTACTTTCAGGTATTGGTGTATTAGTAGGTTTGGTTGAAAGGTTTAAACTATCAATGGCTGATGCATCAGGTATTATCGATGGCGATACTTGTGGCTCTACATTGTCTTGTAAGTCTGTGGCAGCAGGGGTGTTGTCATCATCAGTTGGTGGAAGCGTATTGACTTGAGATTCTGCCGTCGGAAGTTGTGCTTCTTTTTCATATTTATCAACGGTTCGTTTTATAGTGTAGATTATAATTATTAGTAATATTATAAAAGCTGCAGTTCCTATTTTTACAGAGTTGGCCCATGTTTTTGGATCAACTGATAATGTGGGCGCAACTGGGGCCACAGGCTCTTTGGGTGTTTTTACCACTTGAGATTTTATATTAGCAGATGGATTTATACTTTGAGTTGACTCTTGATTTGACGTACTTTGAGTTAAATTTTCAGGATTTTCTGGTGTAGTTTCTGTTGCTTTGGGTGAGTAGTTTGTTGGAGGAGGAGCAACATGAGTCGTAATCATACCAGGGTGAGTGGTTCCCATTTCCTCTTGAAATACAACCATAATATCATTTAAATTAATTTTTAAAAATTGGGAATAGCTTTGTACGAACCCTCTTAAAAAAGTCTTCGCAGGAAGTTGATTCATCTCGCCATCTTCCAGCGCCTTTAGGGTGCGTGTACTAATTTTTAAATGCAGAGACACTTCTTGAAGTGAAATACCTTTTGATTCTCGAGCATTTTTTAAAAGCTGTCCTGTCTTTTTCATTTAATCCAACCCAATCCTACTTTTTTAATAATTCTAACATTTGCTCAGACTTTTCTTTAAAAGAACTTCCTCGCTCAATGAGAGACTCAAATTTTAATTTGGCTTTGTATGCATCGCCCATTCTGTAAAAATTTAGCGCACTAAAATAACTTGGTTCATCAAATTTTGATTTTAAACAATATGCTTCTGCTTTTTCAAATGCAACAACTGCAGGTTTATAATTTTTTAATTCTAGTAAGGATCTTGCATAGTAATTTGCTGCTAAACAATTTTCTCGCTCAGAGTTTAGTGCAGTTAAAAAACTTTCTTTGGCCTCTTTGAAGTTGCTTTCTTTAAATTGTGCCAGTCCAAGGTTTATATAAGCTTTCCAAGCATAGGAATATGTTAAATCGTTAAGTACGTCTTTAATATAAGATTTCGCTTCTGAAAGATTATTTTTTTCGATTAGTACACGGCTTAAATTATTTTTTGCATCAGTAAAACTAGATTCAAGTTTTACTGCGTTTTTAAGGTGAATTTCGGCAAGATCATATTTGTCTCGCATAAAATATGCTAAACCTAAATTATTTTGAATCAAGGGGTCTGTAGAATCATAAGACTCTGCTGTTAATAAATCTTTTAGTGCTTCTGGATATAAGCCATTTTCTAAATGATTAGTTCCTAATCGCAAGTGAACTTGAGCTAACTCTTTACTTGATGATTTTTGTGGTGATGCACAGTTTGCTAAAAATAAAATTAGTAATAAAAATAAAATCAGATAAATATAAGTTTTTATACTTTCTGTTTTATTAAAATTTAAAATTTTACAAAAGCTCATCAAATTTCCTTACTTAACAGGAACTACATTTAGTGAAGTCATATAGTTGAGTGTTGCCCAAAACAAGATTTCAGTCAATTCAAGGTAAATTTATATCGATTTTAGTCCACAGACTAAAAATTTCAAAGTGATCTGTTTGTGGAAACATATCTAAGCCTTGAACTACATCCATTTGATAATGTTCTTTAAGTTTCAAGACATCTCGCGCCCAAGTCATTGGGTCACAACTTATATATACTATGACTGTTGGTTTAAGATTAAGTAACTGATGTATAGTCACAGAAGACAAACCTTCTCGAGGAGGGTCAAGGATTACAAAAGTCTGATCTAGATTGAGTTGTCGCTTTAAGTAAGACTCAACATCAGCATTTATCATTTTTAAATTAGTTAATTTTTTTTCAGATTTAAGTTTAAGACCTTCACTGTAAGAGTTAAAATTCAATTCAACACAAACGGCTTGAAGTTGATTTGAATAATTTAAGGCTAATGGTCCAGAAAAATTTGCAGGCCCACCATAAAGGTCAAGAACTTTGGGGAGGTTAAATTTTGAATAGTAGGTTAAAACCAAATCTATTAGATTTTTATTTTGTTCATTATTGACCTGAGAAAAACCAAGTAACATGGATTGAGACTTTGCTTCCTGATCAGATTTTGAATCAATTAACTCACTTTTAATATCATTTAATTTTTCAATGGTAATATTGTCTTTAGATAAACTTAATTTATTTTCAATATCATTATTGCTCACAATTTTGATTTGATATTTAGTTAACTCGATATCTGGCTTTTTAAGTTTCTTCCATTTTTGATAGGATAAATTTATGCTTTCTTCGGCAATCAAGCATTTTTCCATATCAATTATTTCATGTGTGTTTTTAGAGAAAAATCCGGTATGATTTTTAAGTGATTTTACCTGGATTCGATTTCTGTAATTAAATGGTTTTGAGTTTTTTAAAAATGGTTTTAATATTCCATTTTTTAAATCTTTAAGATCAAATTTAAGTTGCCGTTCGAGAATTTCGTCGAGAATTAATTCTTTGGCGTTAATTTGAGATTCATAATTGAGATGCTGCCAATTGCATCCTCCACATTTATAAAATAACTCACATGGTGGATCTTGTCGTTGTGGACTTGGTTTTATGATTTTAATAATTTTTGCAGTATAGAAATTTTTTTTTGCTTCAGTTATTTCTACAAGTAATTGATCTAGTGGAGCAGAGTAAGGTACAAAGATGACCTTACTCTCAGTTCTTCCCAAGCCTGAACCCTTAAAAGTTAATTTTTCAATTTCGAGTTCGAGCTGGTCACCAACTCTAAAAGAGTTAGTCGTTACAGATTTCATGTTTATCAAAAAATAAAGCAATTTCGCGAGTCGCTGAAGTAATGCTGTCACTTCCGTGAACTGCATTTTCACCCATGTTATCACCGTAGATTGCTCTTATAGTACCTACAGCAGCTTTTTTAGGATCAGTAGCGCCCATGATTTCGCGATTTTTTAAAACTGCATTTTCACCAGAAAGTGCCATCAATAATACTGGACCAGAGGTCATAAATGAAACTAGTTCACCAAAAAAAGGTCTTTCTTTGTGTTCAGCATAAAACTCTTGGCATTTTTCTTTTGAAATTACAGTTAATTTTGCGGCAGCAATTTTTAAACCATTTTTTTCGAAAGTTTCAATAATATCGCCCATTACATTTTTTTTAACAGCATTTGGTTTGATTATGCTAAACGTAAGTTCTTTAGCCATGGTATAACTCCTTGAGTATAAATTTTTTAAAGCTGGTTCTTAATAAACCAGCTTCAGTTTTTTTAGTTTGTTGTTTAATAGATGAAAAACTAAAAATAATAAAGTACTTTTAATGTTACTTTTTTGTTACTTTAGTGATGCTTTTAAAGTTGTTCCTAAATCAGCAGGGCTTCTTGCGATTTTACATCCAGCGGATTGAAGTGCTTCAAATTTAGCTTCTGCAGTTCCCTTTCCGCCACTAATAATAGCTCCAGCATGTCCCATACGTTTACCCTTAGGTGCAGTTGCGCCTGCAATAAAGCATGTTACTGGTTTTTTAAATTCACGCTAAATGTATTCAGCGGCTTCTTCTTCTGCAGTACCACCAATTTCACCGATCATGATCACAGCGTCAGTGTTAGTGTCTTTATTGAATAACTCAAGTACATCAATAAAATTTGTTCCATTTACTGGATCGCCACCGATACCAACACATGAAGATTGTCCAAGTCCAAGGCTTGTTAATTGATGAACAGCTTCGTAAGTTAAGGTTCCAGAACGTGAAAGTACTCCGATACGACCTGGTTTATGGATATGGCCTGGCATAATTCCAATTTTACATTCACCCGGAGTGATTACTCCTGGGCAGTTTGGTCCAACTAAACGGCTTTTCTTTCCAGACATAAATCTTTTAACTTTAACCATATCTAAAACAGGTATGCCTTCAGTGATGCAAATAACTAATTCAATTCCAGCATCAACAGCTTCCATTATAGAATCAGCAGCAAATGGAGGTGGTACGAAAATTACTGAAGCATTTGCACCAGTTTTATGTTTAGCATCGTACACAGTATTGAATACTGGTAGATTTAAGTGACTAGTGCCACCTTTCCCTGGAGTTACTCCGCCAACAACTTTTGTTCCGTAGGCAAGACATTGTTCTGCATGAAATGTTCCTTGAGACCCTGTGAAACCCTGAACGATCACTTTTGTTTCTTTATTTACTAGTATAGACATGATTAAGCTCCTTTCACAGCTGCAACAATTTTTTGAGCTGCATCAGTTAAGCCATCAGCCGGAATAATATTTAATCCGCTTTCAGCAAGAATTTTTTTACCCAATTCAACATTTGTACCTTGAAGACGTACAACAAGAGGAACTTTTAAACCTACTTCTTTTGAAGCTGCAATAACACCTTCGGCAATAATATCACACTTCATGATACCACCAAAAATATTTACTAAAATTCCTTTTACGTTTGGATCTTTTAAAATAATTTTAAAAGCTGCAGTAACTTTTTCTTTATTTGCGCCTCCGCCAACATCGAGAAAGTTTGCGGGTGATCCGCCATGGATTTTAATAATATCCATTGTCGACATCGCAAGGCCTGCACCGTTTACAAGGCAACCAATATTACCATCTAATTTAATAAATGCTAATTCATATTTACTTGCTTCGATTTCTGTTGGTTCTTCTTCAGTTAAATCTCTTAATTCAACAATGTCAGTATGTCGATATAGCGCGTTTGAATCAAAATTCATTTTTGCATCTAGAGCGTATACTTCGCCTTCTTTAGTTAAAACTAAAGGATTAATTTCTGCGATAGAACAGTCAGTTTCAGTGAAAGCTTTGTAAAGCGCCATCATAAATGAAGCTGCTTTATTTATACTTGCTGCAGGAATTCCAATTTCATAAGCCAAGTGGCGAGCTTGAAAACCTGTTAAACCTACAACCGGATCGACATCAACTTTTTTAATTGCATCTGGATTTTTTGCGGCAACTTCTTCGATATCCATTCCGCCTTCGCTAGAACCCATCATGGCAATACGGCCAGTAGCACGATCAACTAATGCGGCAACATAATATTCTTTTGCAATGTTACAGCCTTGTTCAACAAAAATTTTATGTACGTGTTTACCTTCAGGGCCAGTTTGATGAGTTACGAGATTCATTCCTAAAATTTGTTTTGCTAAAGTACCAACTTCATCAATTGATTTTGCAAGTTTTACTCCGCCGCCTTTTCCTCTTCCTCCTGCATGGATTTGGGCTTTAACCACCCAAACAGGTCCACCCATTTCTTTTGCATTGGCCATTGCTTCTTCAGGGCTGTTTGCAACTTTACCTTTAAGAGTAGCCACACCAAATTTTCTTAAAATTTCTTTGGCTTGGTATTCATGTATATTCATTTTTTATTTTCCTTTAAAATCAATGGCGGTTGTTTTATATTTTAAACTTAAACCGCCATTTATTCTTTTGTTTTACGAGTTGATATTTTTACCGATTTTTTAGTATTGGATATTTTTTAAAGCATCAACTAACGATTGAACTGATTTGATTGAATTTGCTAATCCAGCTTTTTCAGTTTCATTCAATTGAAGTTCTACAACTTTTTCCATTCCTTTACCTGTTAGTTTACAAAGTACTCCAACAAATAAACCTTTCACTCCGTATTCACCTTGAAGTTCAACAGCACATGGTAAAATTCGGCGTTGATCTTTAATGATGGCTTCAGCCATTTGAACTGCTGATGCAGCAGGAGCATAGTATGCTGATCCTGTTTGTAATAAACCAACGATTTCAGCGCCGCCCTTGCGAGTTCTCTCAACGATAGCATTGATTTTTTCTTGTGAAAGCATTTCGGTTAAAGGTACACCACCAATGTTACAATGTCTTGGCATTGGGACCATATCATCACCGTGTCCACCTAGAACTATTGCATGAACATCTTTTACAGAAACTTGTAATTCTTCAGAGATAAATGTTTTCATACGAGCAGTATCTAAAACACCAGCCATACCAATCACGCGCTCCCTTGGAAAACCTAAAGTTTGTTTTGCAACGTATGCCATTGCATCAAGTGGATTAGAGATCACAATAACGATAGAATTTGGAGCGTATTCTTTTATCCCTTCACAACAAGCTTTAACGATTTTTGCATTTGTTGCCAAAAGGTCATCACGACTCATGCCTGGTTTACGAGGAAGACCCGCAGTGATAATTACAACATCAGATCCAGCGATATCTTTGTAATCTTTTGTACCAACAATGCGAGAGTCAAACAATTCAACAGGTGCAGCTTCGTATAAATCTAACGCTTTACCTTTTGCTGCTCCTTCATTGATATCTAAAAGTACCACATCACCTAATTCTTTTGATGCAGTCCAGTGTGCACATGTTGATCCAACAAAGCCAGCTCCGATGACTGCGATTTTTTTTCTTGTATGAGCCATGATTTCTCCTCATCATTAAAGTTGTGTGAAGTTTTAATTTGTATATATTTATTTTATTAACACTTCGTTTTCTAAAATTAATTTTTAAAGTTTTGTTAATTAATATCTAAAGCTTTATTGAGAGTCATGATTTTAAAAACAAAGGAGGAAATTTGACCGCAGCGTCAGTTGTTTTGGAAATGTGCGATGTAGAAGTTTCCTTTGGAACAGAGGTAATTTTAAAAAATGTTAATTTAAAAATTAATCAAGGCGAGCGTGTTTCAGTTATTGGCCCTAGTGGTCAAGGCAAGTCAGTTTTATTAAAAACGATGTCGGGTCTAATAACTCCTGCTCGAGGTAAAGTTTTTATTGAGGGCCGTGATTGGAAATCTTTGCGTGGTGAAGATCTTAAGCATATTTTAAGTAAAGTCGGGATGCTCTTTCAAAAAAACGCACTCTTTGATTCTCTCACCTGTGGAGAGAATATTGCTTTTCCCTTGCGTGAAGTGACAACGACAGGTGAAGAAGAAATTCAAAAAAAAGTAAAATCTTTTTTGGACGCAGTTGCTATTCCCCATGCTCTTAATTTATTTCCTGACGAGATTAGTGGTGGTATGCAAAAACGATTGGGTATAGCGAGAGCTCTTGCACTTGAACCCGAAATTATTTTTTATGATGATCCAACGGCGGGATTAGATCCAATCACTAGTAAAAAAATCATTGAGTTAATTTGTGACTGGCAAAACAAACTGCATTCGACCCTTATAGCAATTACCAATGATATGAATCGCGCTTATCAAATGTCTCAGAGAATTTTAATGGTTGTTGATAAAGAAGTGATAGAGGCTGGAACTCCAAAAACAATTTTAAATAATTCTGATCCTCGAGTTCATCAGTTTATACGAGGGGAACTTTCTGGACCATTAACGGCGTTGTCTTAAATTTTTTTCTTCAATCTTCCGTGTTTGTAGGTCAGACAATAAACACGGAAAATTGAATCAATTAATTGCTATTAATATCAATAGGTTATGTATATTGACTCTTCCGTGTTTATAGACTAATCTGTAAACACGGAAATATATGAATTCTTTATTTGTTAGAAAAAAAACCTTTAGCGAATTAAAAAAATACTTAGATAATAAATCTAGTACGGCTTCGTTTTGCTTTTTCAGAGGTCGACGCAGAGTAGGAAAGTCCACTATGCTAGAGTTATTCGCTCAAAAAAATCCTGAAACAGTTTTTTATTTTATGGGACGACTCGATGAAAAAGCATCTAAAACGTTAGTTAGGTTCACAAAAGCCTGGAGCGAGTTTTGCGGTGAAAGTAACTTAATCAAATATAAGAGTAGCGAATTAAATTGGGACCTTTTTTTTGAAGCCTTATATTTATTTGGAAAATCTCTCAAATCAAATACTTGCTTAGTATTAGATGAGATTCAATGGATTGCTAAAGAGCAAAGTGGTTTTTTAGGAGCACTCAAAGAGCATTGGGTTAAACTTGAGCGGATTCCAAAATTAAAATTTATACTTTGTGGGTCTTCAAATAAGTTTTTTAATCAGATGACAGGTGGAGAAGAAAAACTTATTCGGGGGTTAAAAACTCGAACAGATATTTGGTTAAAACCTTTAACTCTTAACGAAATTAAAGAGTTTTACAAGCCAAACTTTAATGACCAAGAATTACTTCTTGCTTATATGATATTTGGTGGAATTCCATATTATTGGAATCAAATAAAAACAGAATTAAATTTTATCCAGGCAATTAATAGTGTTTGTTTTATTCCAAATAGTCTATTTTTAGAAGAGTTCAAAGAAATGCTAAATTTGGAATTTCAAATCAATAGTATTAAAACTTTACAGTCATTGCTTGAGGTTATTGGCGGAACAGGAAAAACAGCATCATCTATTGCAAGCGATTCGAAGTTATCACATTCGACAGTAGGAGACCTACTTGTTAAACTTGAAAACTATAAAATTATTTCGCATAAAGAGCCGTTGTTTGGAAAAGTTAAAGAGATAAAAAGGGGCTCACTCATTTACATTAAAGATTTTTATCTTAATTTTTACTTCCGTGTATTGCGAAAGTATTTAGGGCGAATAAAAAGAAATTCAAAACACGAATTAATTTTTGCCCAATTATTTGAAGGATCAAAACAAGGGCTATACATTCCAGATTTCACAGGGCCAATATTTGAATTACTCATTCAAACTATCTTAGAAGAAAACGAAGTTAGAACAGCGAATATATTTGAAAAGCTACACCTTAAAAATTGTGATTATGAAATTGGATTTCATTGGGATAAAGAAGTTCAATTTGATTTGATTTTACATAAGACCACAGATCGAGTAACACGTTTTATAGAATGTAAATGGACCAAAGATAATGCTCAACTATTAGAACTTATAAAAAGTTTCGAATTAAGAGTTAGTAAGTATGCAGAAAAATATCAGATGGTTCTGTGTTTAAATCATATCCCATCTGATTCTATCATAAAAGTGGCCAAGTCTTCTAATATTACAATTGTAACTCCTAAAGATTTGATCTAACTTCATTTAGGTTTCCAATTCAGTATCAACTCTGATAAATGGTTTTTGCCATAATTAGAATTTTCTAATTCTTTTTCTTTTTTCCATTCATAAAGAAAAGAAACAACTTTTTGACGAAATGAAGGATTTGAACTAATTGGGATATCATCTAGCCAAGTTACACTTCGTTCACTGCGATGTTCAAGCGCCATAAGTATTAATTCTTCTTTTAGTGCTTCTAAATTTAAATTCCAATTTTCACTAACTTCATCAATGGATTTTGCCAATCGAACCTGTTCATTGATGTCTTGACTTCGAAATATTTCCCACATTCTATCTCGGTTGTTTGACTCAAGGGGAGCCGGCATTTGATAAAAAAACTTATTTACGCTATAAAAGTGACTACGGTATTGATCAACTTTTGCGACCCAAAATTCTTCATATTTATTACTTGGTAAATTCCATTTTCGACTCAGACGGTAGATGCTTGAAGCCAATTCTATAGAGTCTCTAAGATCAGTTTTTGTTTCTAACGTTTTAAAAGCGTCCTCGAGAAGCTTAGAAATTTGTTCTTGAAGTTTCGCATTTTTTAGAGCGGGAAAAAGGCTTAATTCAGACAACTTATCGTGATTTAATGAAGAGATTTTTATAGCTGCGATATATACTGATTCTGGCAGACTCCAATGTTCAGTTATAAGTTGAAGAACATCTTTAAAATATGCAACTTTAAGAGCTGCAATAGCTATTTTCTCTCTTAGATGATCAGGAAGAGAAGGCACTTCACCAGATTCTAAAATTAGAAGTAATTTTTGGCGATTAAAATTTGGTGAATGAATAATTTTAGTTATAACGTATTCCAAAGAAGATAGTGGTAAATGTATTTCTGGATTATTAGCTTTATAACTTCTCCATTGATTGAACCACCTATAAAAAGATGGATCATCAAATTGTTTCAACTGATCTTCAGAAAAAACTGGCGCTCCAGCACTTGGAGTTACATCACTATTTCGCACTGTAAATACATTATATAAAAAGGTACCCTCATTGTATATCCATTGAGATTCTGTTAGCCAATTGAGTGTTCTGAAGTAAGGTACAATCACACCAGTTTCGCCACGAACTACAAAGCGGGTAAGTTTACTTTTATTATTTTTAGTTGAGATCTTATAAATTTGCGACAATAAGACTTTCAATGTTTGAGCAGAAGTTGGTTCGTAAAAAAAATACACATCGGCATCAGGAATTTCTTTAGGCTGATTAAGTAAATTTTTAGTTTCAAAAATTATATTTTTGAATTTATTATTGCTGGCAATTTGTATTGCTTCATTAGTTCGTTCAGGTAGAATTTCATATCCAGTAAATTGGAGATCAGGAAAAAATAAACCCATTGTAAATCCTGGTCGCCCATAGCCAGAACCAATATCTACAACTTTTGAACCCGGACTCAGAAGAAGTTTAGTAAAAACATTTCGTAAATCTGCGTAGGAAGATGACATGCCTTCATAAGCAACTTTCATATAAGTTTCTTCGCTGCCTGGATTTTTCTGTTTATATTGTTCTATGATTTTGTAATGAATTGTGTTTCCATCAAGTCCTAATATACTGTCAATATAAGCATTGAATACTTTATGAAAATTAATGGATTCATCAGAAAATATATAATCAAAAAATTGTTTATGTCCAGCAGATACAGTTGCTCATTGTGGGACAAGCTTAAACGGAGAATTTATTTACTCGTTAACAATGACTGATTTATATTCCGGCTGGACAGAGAATAGAGCTATATTATCAAAATCCTCATTAAGGACAAAAGAAATGATTGAAAATATAGAACGTGATCTTCCAATGGCAATTATAGGATTTGCAAGTGATGAACGGAATTTATAAATGAAGAGGTATTTAAATATTTTAGAAAAAGAACAGCACCAGTAAATATGGTAAGACGCAGGCCTTACAAAAAAAATGATTCAGCACATGTGGAACAAAAAAACTGGACGCATGTACGAGAACTATTTGGTTACCAAAGATATGAGAATAAAGATTTAACAAATAGGATGAATGAGATTTATAAAGCGTTTTGGAATCCATTACATAATTATTTTACACCAGCTTTAAAGCTAACAGAAAAAATTAGAATAGGTGGCTGAATTAAGAAGAAGTATGATGAACCTAAGACGCCCTGTGATCGTTTAATAGCTTCAACATATGTCCCACAAGAGGTTAAAGATAAACTAGAAAATAAATTTAAAAGTATGAATCCATTTGTTTTTAAAAAACTAATGGATGAAAACTTAAAGAATTTTTTAAGCTAGCCGATGAGTATGAAAAAAAGAGATTAATCATTGGATCCTGATGCTAGTCCTGAAAGTGTCATTTATCCATGAGTCAATACGTGAACGAATTTATCGAACTTCGATCTAAAGTACAAACAGTTTTAGTGTAAGGAGTTAATATGAATAACTTCGTTTTGGAGAAATCACTAAGTACAAAACACTGCAATTCAATGTAGTCTTTTGTATTTTTTGAAATATAAAATTTTAAAATTTATTTCAAGTAAAATTAAATTTGCATTTTAAATCTATATCAAGTGAATTTGAAGCAAGCTCTCATGGGCCTTCGAAAGAGTCGGTTTCAATTTTTGACAATTGGCCTATCGAATTAAATATCAAGAACATCGAGCCTACACCAATTCCACCCTCGCTTGGCTTGTCGAAAAACTTTTCTTTTTCAACATTTGAATTCAATAGTACTAGCGCTTCTGTTTTGGTTAATCGGTTTTTGAAAAGAGTTTCAAGCAAATGGATATCTTCCATTCGAACTTTATCTATTCGTTTAGACTCTTGGTGATTAAGTCTATTGGATTCTGTTATTAGGACAGCATAGCCACCTAACATCACATTTAGTGTTACTGACAGAATAATCAAAAGTTTTCTCAACTTCATATCCTAATACTATTTTCAGGTAGCTACGCTGTCAACAAAGCTAATGATTTTAATCCAGACCGTGTCTATTAAATTACAGACTTCGAGGTCATCAAAATTGGTTGGTCATTCATGCTATATAGAAATAAAACTGTAATACTATTTGCCCAGGTAAATTAGATACGCCCAGGGGTTAGCTTTTTTTTCACTGCGTATTTCTGAACAGGTCTTGAATTGAAATCAAGTGTTATCGATACACTCTGATTTTTCAAATTTAATTTTTCCCAATGTAGATCTATTCGACTAGAAGTAAAATTTGAAGTTGAAAATTTTTAAAACTGTAAAACTAGTGCGCTTTCATAGTCAGTCAATGTTCTCTATTGCACTAACTTCCTGATAAAATATATTTCTCAAAATTCGAATCACAATTACCGTATTTTGGCACGGTTTTTATTTTTTCAAATGGTCTAATCATTAACCTATTTACAAGAAATAATCTTGATTACGGCAACAAAAGAACCTGATTTAAGTTGTGCAGTACTTTTTGATGTCATGGCTCCATATTCATCAAAATATAAATAAGTATGTGGAGAACCACCAGCTGTTTCAGTCAAATATCTCTCGTCATAACCTATGAAAGTTTTGTTAACTTCACCACAAATAACTTTCCCATTTATGCTAGTGGCAGCAAAAAGGGGTGGGTTATCATCATAGCCGTTAGATAAATGTAACCTCGGTTCGATTATTTGAATTACATCACCAGGGAGCTCAAACGCATACTTCGCTGTTATCGCAGACTTATATGTTTGGGAGCTAGTTATTATGTCAGCATAAGACTTAGAAACAACTAAAAACATCAATAATGTTAAAAAATAATTCATTTTCGTCCTCCGAACTTCATTCAAGAATTCAAATTTAATTGATAGTTAGTATTTGTCTTTTTTAGGTTTTTAACCTTTAAACATAAAAATAAATATAGTAAATCGAATTCTTGAAAATATCGCATGTGGTCTCTATTTATGACATTAGGACATGGTGTGAGTGTCAAGTTTGCAGATGCTTCTTCAATTGTGATTCTATATGCAATGCTTTTGAAAAATTCAAAGTACTTCAGACTAGTCAATAGGCTAGTGTAATATTAGCCACGATTTATAATTTAAACAATTTTCTCAGTGAGCAATTTAATTGAATATCAAGTTTGCGATTTAAAATATTTTTAGAAAAATAGAATCGAATAATTTGCTATTTGAAACCACGCATATCAAAATGCACAGGCTTCCTATAGCCCCAGTATTTCTTTCAAAAAATGATCCAATAAACTAAACGACGACAGTCGACACATTTATTTAACATTAAGTATTTAATTTTTTTTCGTGCTATTTTACAAATTTTAAGATTAAATAAAAAATGTTTTTAGTGAAAGAATCTATAAAACTTTTTTAAAGTTGAAGAAGTAAAAAATGTACAATTTAAAATTATTTAAATTCAAACTAACAAAAGTAAATTTCTTTTTATTATTTGCCTATATTTTTAGTTTTCTATTTATAGTAAAGGCCAATGCAGAAAGAATAAATATAATTGTTAATACTAACATTTTTAATTTACAGACAATTGATTTATCTGACTACGTTGATTTAAAACCTTATGTTGGTTATCGAATAACTTCAATGGTTATAAATGGATCAGCAATTCAATTTGGAAATTCGAGTGTAGATCTTTATTTTAATGATAGATTACTTGCTAAATCCAATATGTTTTCAAGTTTTAATCAATTTAAAGATATTCAGATGTTATTTTTGCCAATTTTAAATGAGAAAAATAGTCTTACTTTTCAAGTAAGTAATCAATTTGAAGTTTACAAAATCTTTTTAGATGTGCAAAAAAATACACCAAATTAATAAAGCAAATGTAATTTTAATCAATTCATTTAAATTGTGAAATAACAGCTCAAGATTATGTCTGATATAATCGCGAAGCGATCAGACTTAAAAAAATTAAAGAGAGCTGTAAAGTGATGATCGAAGATCATCCCAAACAAACAAAGAAATAACAGCTCAAGATTATGTCTGATATAATC
>SXGU01257433.1_pt1 | contig 26578 bp, 14 predicted proteins | sample 3174531 | NCBI WGS metagenome assembly SXGU01 (sample SAMN11356863, study PRJNA531348) | freshwater metagenome | isolation source: freshwater sample F1-140 | place: China: Fuxian Lake, Yuxi | collected 2017-12-25 | reverse complement strand
CGAATCTCGTGGCTCATGTTGGCGAGGAAGTCCGACTTCGCGCGCGTCGCTCCCTCGGCGGCGGCGCGGGCTGCGTCCAGCTCCCTGTTCGCGCGCGTCAGCTCGTTTTGCAGGCGGTTGGTGGCGAGCGTCGAGCTGACCCGCGCGCGCAGCTCGGCGATGTCGAAAGGCTTCGTGACGTAGTCCACCGCGCCCTGCCGGAACGCTTGCACCTTCTCCGCCGTGCTGCTGCGGCCTGTGAGCAGGATCACCGGCGCGGACTGCATGTCGGGATGCTCCTTGAGCTGCTTCAGCACCGCGAAGCCCTCCATGTCCGGCAGGCCGAGGTCGAGCAGCACGAGGTCGAACTTCTGCTCCTTCGCCAGCGCGAGCCCCGTCGCCCCGTCGAAGGCCGATGTCACGAGCACATTGTTCTGCAGCAGGCAGCTCACAACGGTCTCCTGCATGTTCAGGTCGTCGTCAACGAACAGAACCTTGAACTCCAGGTCGTTCATGCGTGGTGCTGCGGGATTCTCACGGGCCGAAAGCTAAGGCACAGCCGCGCGCCTATTCCAGCGCATTTTTGCTCGTCAGGGGTAACTGCCCGCGTTTTCATCGCGCCCGATGACCACCCCGACAGTCCTAAAGCGCGAGGAACTCAAACCCGCCGCCGACCTTTGCGCCCGCACGCTGGACCAGCTCGATCGCATCCTGCTGGGCCGCGCAGACGTGCATCGCCTCGTGCTCATCGGCATCCTGAGCCGCGGCCACATCCTGCTCGAGGGCGTGCCCGGCCTGGGCAAGACCGCGCTCATCCGCACGCTGGGCCGCATCCTCCAGCTCGACTTCAAGCGCGTGCAATTCACGCCCGACCTCATGCCCGGCGACGTCCTCGGCACGCACATTCTCCAAAACACCGCCACCGGCCAGCGCGAGATGACCTTCCAGCCCGGCCCGGTGTTCACGAACATCCTCCTCGCCGACGAAATCAACCGCGCCTCGCCCAAGACGCAATCCGCGCTCCTCGAAACCATGCAGGAGAGTTGCGTCACGCTCCTCGGCGTCACGCGCAAATTGCCGCAGCCCTTCTTCGTCCTCGCCAGTCAGAACCCCATCGAGCTGGAAGGAACTTATCCGCTGCCAGAGGCGCAGCTTGACCGCTTCCTCTTCCGCCTGCTCTTCAACCACGTGGATGCTGACGTGCTCACGCGCATCATCAGCGAGCGCCGGCGCGGCGAACTGCCGGAGCCGACGTGGCAGATGGAGAAGGGCCAGCTTGAAGAACTCTTCGCCGTGATGGAGCGCATCTTCATGCCCGCGCCCGTCGCGCGCTACGTCGCCCGACTTGTCGCCGCCACGCAGCGTGGCGCGGCGGAAGCCACCGAGGCGGTGAACAAATACGTCAACTACGGGGCCTCCCCGCGCGCCGCCATCGCAATCGCGGAAGCTGCGCGGGCGCACGCGCTTGTCGCGGGCCGCCCAACCGCCGGCTTCGAGGACGTGAAGGTCGTCGCGCCCTCCGTGTTGAACCACCGCATCCTGCTCAACTACCAGGCGCGCTTCGACCGCACCGACACCACCGCCGTCGTGGGCGAGCTGCTGGCGAAGCTGGACGAGACCGGCTTGAAGCTGCCGCAGGGCGTGGCATTGGAGCAGGCAGCGTGAGGAGGCGTCGAAGCGTCCTCCGGGAAACTCCCTCTCCATGAACTCCCCTGATCTTTGGGTTTCCTGTCTTTGGCTCATGGCCTTGATTGACCACGATCTCATCGCGTCCGCCATCCGCGCGGCGATGGACACGGCGCTGATGCTATCGCCGCTGGCGCTGGTGGTCATCGCTCTGCTGCTTCCCTACGTTTACCGGCTCCTGTTTCTCCGGGCCAAGCTGGACAAGCGGAGCTACGAGGAGACCAAGTCCAGGACCGCGCCGATGGTGCGACGGCTGCGGCGGCACCTGGACTTCGCCGCGCGTCAGTGGGCTGATTACGTGGGGAGTGGAAGGAGGAATCTCAAATACCGAATCGAGGTCAGCCTGCTCTACGACCTGACCAAGGCTGTCGCAGCCTACTACGCAAGCGACCAATGGCGGGAACACATGCGCCGGCACGGGGTGGCAGAACTGATCTTCATGGACGAGGACAAGTCGCTCCGGCATAACCTCGACCAGAACGGCTTTTTCCTCAGTCCGTTTTTCAAGGAGGGCGTGGTCAACCGCTATCTCATGCGGCCGACCGTCGGCGGCTTCAACTGCGTCCGCGTGGAGGGCGACCCCGTGCTGCTGGCCCGGGCGACGACGTTGTTCCGGGAGGCACTCAAGGAAATCGAGCCTCAGTTCGAGCAGGGGCACATCTACCTGCCCTTCCTGACGTTGAGCCGGTGGGAGCGGCTCCGCTTCCGCATCCACACGATGATCATCACGCGGCTGCTCAGTGAAGGCATGGAGAAGGGCGTTGCGTTGATGCTGAGTTACGGACTGGTCGCGCTGCTGAAGGGCGACACCGCCAGCCGCGGCGCGGTGGACTTCATCATGGACATCGTGGCGCTGCTCTTCATGGCGCACGTGTTCGACACCGTGTTGAAGAACCGTTGCAGCCAGTTTAAGACGAACTGGGAGGATCGGGAGCGGTATTACTACCGGCGACAGATGCACCAGTTCATCGTCGGTCTCGACTCGACCATGGTGCGCGAGGAGGCGCGGCGGGAGAAGGAGGCGGTTCAACTCCTGTGCGCCCGCACCCGGAACCCGAGGGGAATCAAACGCATCGTCCGCACGCTGAAACGGGCCAGCCGCCATCCACAGGAAACCTCGCTGCTGCTGGGAGCGGCGAAGGACGTGATGGACTACGACCAGACTGCGGTCTCGCCCATCGCCCTGATCTTCCTGAAGGAACTGGCGGGCAGTTATCCGTCCGCTTACGCGCAGCTTCTGCGCCGCTGGCGGACGTTCCGTCATCCTTGGGCCAGCAAGGACAAGCTGGTGAGCCTGCTGCTGAGTGACAAGCCGTTGGCAGCGGTCGCGACCAGAAATTCCCGCGCCTTGCCAGACCGCGAAAGCCAGGTGGAGTGGCAACGAGCAGTCCAAGCGTTGCACCATGACTTCCCGGCGGAGGTGGATGAAGCCCGCATCGCGCACATCACCGAAGGTCTCGCGGCGAAAAACCTGACGCCAGGCGAGCGGCGGGCGCTGGTGCTGTGCTTCTTCCTCGGCGGGCTGCTCTGGCGCTTGCGGCAGGTGGACCCCGAAAATCCCTTGGGCCGGCGGCGCGACGCGCGGCTCTACCACGCGACGCTGACATTTGCATTGCCGGCCTTGGAGCGGATTCAAGCCCGGCAGGCGGCCGGCGAGTGCGACCACGGATTGCAGCCCGCCGAAATGGCCAGCTTGATGAACCGCATCAGGTCCGCCCTGCCGCTGCCGGCGGGTCATCAGTTGCGGTTGAAGCTCGGCAGCGGCCAGGGTGTGGCCCCGGCGATGGAGGAAATCCAGCGCGCGGTGGCGGTCAAGAAACAGCCTGCCTCGTCCAACCCCGTGGATTTGCCCACGCGACATCTGCGCGAATGGCTGGACGCCTGCGCCAGCGACCCGCGCACGTCCGGAGTTTTGGCCGGCGCCATTCACGAAGCCTCCCTGATGGGGCTGGGGGCGAAGCTGGACAAGCGTCTGCGCGCCGGCACGGACAGCCTTGTTCTGGACCCACAGGCCTTTGACTCGAACTACAACCCGCTCCGCGCGCCGACGCTGCGGCAGCAACTGGCGAGACGGGGCATTGACGGGAAGGACAACGAGGCAGTCCTCGCCCTGCTCGGCTTTTGGGGGAGCAAAGACGTGAAGCCCGTGCCGCTCGGGCAGATTCCAATTCGCCTGACGTTTCTCGATCTGCAACCGGTCGTGGACTACATCTCGGATCGCGCGCAGGACTCCGAGACCCTCGATGAGATCACGCATCAGGCGCTGGTGGAATTTTACCAGGCGGCCCGCATGGCCGGGAGCGTCCGCGAGCTGCCGGATGTTTTGACCCGGCCCGCCGAGGGCGACGACGCCGGAGGTTCAATCGCCCGGCAAATGGCGGTGATCCGCTCGCTTCGGGCCGCGATCATCGCCGATCAGGAGCCGCTGTTTCTGCTGCTCCAGGAAACGGCCCATCAGTTGGAAGTCATCCTCGATCCCTTGCACGCCAGTCTGGATCAACTGCTGGGTCAGGCGGCCGGGCTTGGCCCCGCCATCGCCGAGGCGACGCGCTGGAACTTGTATCGCATGCAGGACGCCGGCCTGGCCCTGGTGATCCCGCTGACCTGCATGGCGGAGCGGCTCGGGGTCTTCGCCGAAGGCACGGATGCGTATTGGTCAACCTGCGAGACGTCGGTGGACCAGGAGCAATTTCTCCGGCAGTTCGATGTCCAAAACCGCGAACACGCGGACGCCCTCATCCGGGCAAGGATTTTACTCCACCAGTTCGAGGCGCTGCGCAGCCTCATCCCGGCCCACGCCACGAGCGAGCGGACAGCGTTCACGTCGTTCGACACGCTCGCGGGCGACGCGGACCAACTGCGCATCGCGGCGGCGACGGTGATGACCATGATTGACCAGAGCGGACTGCGCACCGACGCGCGCTTCCGCGCGGTGCGCGAAGTTCTGGTCGTGGCGATGGCGCGGCAGGGCTACTGCAACCGGGGGAATCTCAGCGACCTCATCCGCGTGACGCTGAAACAGCGGGACAGCGCGGGCAACACCATCTTCCTGACACGCGGCACGCAAACTCCGGCCCGGGTTTCAGCCGTCCTCTCCCCCGACCTGCACGTCGCGGTCGTGGAACGGAAGCCGGCGCAGACATGAGTGTGAGGAGCCGAGTGAAGCCGTGTGGGCAGCGACAACTGGAACTTCCCGCGAAGGATAACTGTCGTTGATCGGGGTAGGGCTCGTCTGTCCTCAGCGCGCCGTCCGGGGGCTGGATCAGATGCGGCGCGATGGGACAGACGCACCCTACCTGCTGAGGCAAATCACCGGTTGAATAAAAACGCCGGGTTGTTGATGAGGGCCCAGGCGAGGTCTTGCGCGCCGATGAGTCGGGTCTGGTCGAGCTGCTTGGTGCTCAGGTCGGAGGCGCGCTTGAGGTTGGTGAGCTTCGGGTCCGCTGGCAGCGGCTCGCCGAGGCGGGCGACGCTTTCCTTCAGCTCCTTGAGATGGGGGTCAACCGGGCGCGGCTTCTTCGCGTCCGCAAGTTCCTTCGTGCGCTTGGCCAGCTCGGCGTCGTTCGCGCGGACGATCTTCTCGAAGTCGGCCTTCTGCTCCTTCGTGCGCAGGTCCGCCGGCATGGCCAGCACGGCGCGCAACTCCTCGGACTGGCTCAGGCCGGGTGACTTCGTGCCGGTGCCCGCGAGGCGGAAGCGGCCCAGCGTGTAGCCCTTGTCCTCGCCGCCGCTGAACTGCTGCGTGAGCTTCACGGTTAGGATCAGGTTCGCGGTGTTCGTGAGCGGCGTCTTCAACTCGTAGGTGGCCCAGTGTGTCGCGCCGCCGTTGGGCGCGACGGCCCAGCCCTGCTGCCGGTTGTTCGCCCCATCAATGGATTTCGCGACCTCGAAGTTCTCCTGGCTGAAATCGGCAAGCGCCTTTTGCAGCTCGGCCTTTTTCGTCTCCGCCGGCTTGTCCTTGGGCGCGATGCTCAACGCGATTTCGTTCAGCACGAAGTTGCCGTCGGGCGCGCGGCCGGGGCCGTTCTTCGGGAAGCGCTTGTCCGTGAGCGCCTCGAGTCGCAGGGCATTCAGCTCCTTCAAGTCCGTCTCGATGGTGAAGGTGTATTCGCCGCGCACGGCCTTGCCAGCGGTCACGACGACGGACTTGTCCGCCTGTTGCTCGAGCTTGAGGTCGCCGGTGGACTTGAGGTTCCTCGCGGTGAAGGCGCTCCACGGAGTCTTCACGTCCTGCTTCTTCTCGAACTCAACGAGGCGCTTCTGAAAGTCCTGCTCGTTGAAGCGCTTCAGTTCTGCCTCGGCCTTCTCTGTGCGCTCCTTCTGCTCGGCGTCGAGCTTGGCCTCGCGCGGCGCGATCTCCTTCTCGAATGCGGCCAGCTCGACCTTCGCGTCGGAGAAGTCCTTCGCCCGCGTCACCTCGCGCTTCTTCTGGATCGCGGGGAAGAGCTTCTCATAGTCGGCGAGCGAGACGCCGACGCTCGCGTGATCGGCCTTCATCGTGGCCCAGCTCTTCAAGGTCGTCTCGATCTCACCGCTCTTTGCCGGGCGGTTCATGATGCGGAGGAACAGCTCGTTGATGAGCTGGCGGTCGTCGGTGATTTCCTTGGCCAGCCGGGTGATCGCGTTGTCCGGCGCGCTGACGGCGTCACCGACGGTCGCGCCGGAGATGAGCGCCATGATGGGGCCGAGCTGGATGTCGCTGCTGCGCTCGCACTCGCAGGCGGACTCGCGAGCGGGCTTGCCCATGGTGGCGAAGAAGCCGTCTGGCAGCTTGAAGCCGCTGTCGGCGAGCTGCGAAGCGCGCGTGCCAGCGGGGACGCCAGGGATGTTCGACTTCGCACCCGTCACCTTGATGAGCGTGTCGTAGAGCACCTCGGCGGGCAGGCGGCGCGCGGTGGCGTGGGAGAAGTTGATCTTGTCGTCCGAGTTCCACTGGTGAGAGACGACCGAGAGCTGGTAGGTGCGGGACTTGGCGACGAGCTTCATCAGGTGGCGCGTGTTGAAGCCGCTGCTCACGAACTCCTTCGTCAGGTAGTCGAGCAGCTCCGGGTTGCTCGGAGGATTGCCGGCGCGAATGTCGTCGAGCGGCTCGATGATGCCGACGCCGGTGAGGTAGCCCCAGATGCGGTTGGCGAAGCTCGTGGCGAAGTAGCGGTTGTCCTTCGCGGTGATCCATGCGGCAAGCTCCTCGCGGCGGGTGGGCTTCTTCTTCTCCGCGCCAGCCTTGGCGGTCTCGTCGCACGTCGCGGGATACGGGAACTGCGGCGGCGTCTCCTTGCCGGTGCGCTCGTGCTTCACCTCACCTGTGCCAAGCTCCTCGATGATCTCATACATCGGCTTGCCGCCCTCGACCGCCGTGCCACCCAGCAGCTTGTCGCCGCTGGCCGGGTCTTTCTTCAGCCCGACGCGCGCGAACCACGCGGCGGTCTGGTAATACTGGTCCTGCGTCCAGCGCTCGAAGGGATGGTCGTGGCACTTGTTGCAGTTGAAACGCACGGCGAGGAAGAGGTGCGTGGTGTTCTCCATCGTGTCCTCGGGCTTGCGCAGAATCTTGTAGTAGCTCGCGGGCGGGTTGTCCTTGTTCGAGCCGTTGGCCGTGATGATTTTGCGCGCGAACTGGTCGTGCGGTGTGTTGTCGGCGACCTCCTTGCGAATCCAGTCGCGGAACGCCTTCGCGCCCTCCGCGCCGATGAACTTGCTGTTCACTTGCAGCAGGTCGGCCCACTTGTTCGCCCAGTGGTCCACGAAGTCATCGCTGCCCACAAGCACGTCCACGAGCGCATCGCGCTTCTCGCGGGTCGGGCGCTTGTCGGCGAGGAACGCCTTCACGTCCTCCGCGCTCGGCGGCACGCCGGTCAGGTCGAGATACACACGGCGGATGAACTCGTCGTCGGTGCAAAGTCCGCTGGGCAGAATCTTCATGCGCTGCCACTTCGCGGCGCTGAACTCATCAATCTTGTTCCACTTCTCCGGCTCGGCCCACGCGAAGCCGCTGCGGTCGCCCATCACCGTCACCGTCGTCGCGGCGTAAGCGCCCTCGAAGCGCGCGAGCATCGGAGCCTCGCCGCGCCGCAGCGTGGTCACGACGTTCGCGCTGTCGGTCTTGGCCACGTCTTGGTTGCCGGTCTCGACGAACGCCAGCGCGGTCACATCGCGCGTGGAGCCGTCGGCGTAGGTCGCGATGACGCGCATCTGCTGGCGCGCGCCGACCTTCTGGACGACGGGGTTTTGCGGGGACAACTCAATCTTAGTCACGCGCGCGGCGGCGGCATTGAGCTTCGCGCCCGCGCCAATCCACTCGCGGATGATGCGGTAGTTCAAGCTGCCCGGCTCGAAGACCATCTGCCCCTGATGCGGCACGGCGGCGGTGGCCTTGAGCAGCATGAGCGAATCGTCCGGCGAGGCGACGTTCGCGCGGCGGCTGGCGAGTTCGTCGGTGAACGCGCGCACGTCATACTCGGCGTCGTAGCCGCGCAGCGAGAGCTTGAACCCGTTGCGGCCATCCTTCGCACCGTGGCAGGTGCCTTGGTTGCAACCGGCCTTGGTCAGCACCGGGTTCACGTCGCGAATGAAGTCGGTCTCGAGCGCCTTGCCGATGCCCGCGACTTTCACGGGGACGGTGACGGACTTGCCGGCGAGCGTGGCCTTCACGGTCACGGAGCCGTTGGCCTTCGGGAGCACGACGCCGGAGGCGCTGACGGTCGCGGCGCTCTTGCTGAAGCCGCTGAGTTCGAGCTTCGCGAGCCGCGTCACGTCCAGCGCCTCACCATTTGCGAGGCGCGCGGTAACGAGAATTTGCGCGCTGTCAGTCCAGCGACCGAGCGTGACGGACTTCGGCTCGACTTCGAGCGCGACGACCTTCGCATCCTTCGGCAGCGACTCCGGCTCGCCGTCGGTCTTGGGTGCGGCGGGCGCGGGCGCTTCAAACTTCTTGGCCGCGAGCGCCTTGCTGGCGGCGGTTACATTCACACTGGGGAAATCCTTCAGCACGGAACCGTTCTCCGCGTTGAACAGGCGGATTTGGCCGTCCGAGCCAGCAGCGGCGACGGTCTTGTTGTCCGGCGCGATGGCGACCGCGAACACGCCGGCCTGCGGGACGGAAACCTTGAACAGCGTCTTGGTGCCGCTAGCGCGATATTTGGCGATGACTTCCTTGTCCTGCGGCGAACGGCTGGCGGGGATTTTCTTCATCACGTCCGCCATCTCCTTCGTGATGGCATTCGTGCCGAAGGTGAACGTGGACGCGAAGACCTCGCCCTTGCCGTCGAGCGCGCTCGCGGCGGCGAGCAGTTTGCCGTCCGCACTCCAAGCGACGGACGTGACGCGGCCGAGCATCGCGTCGAAGAAGAAGATGCCGTTCGAGTCGTCGCCAATCTGGCGGTTCGCGGTGCGGAAGTATTGGTAGAGCTTCGGCAAGCCGTCGGAGCCGCCCATGAGAATTTCCTCGCGCAGCGGGTGGCGAGAGACAGTCGCGACGCCGCCCTTGAGCGCGTTGGGCGTGATGCTAGTGATGTTGTCCACGAAGCGCTGCGTGGCCAACTCGGTGAGCTTCGCCGTCATGTCGCGCGAGACAGAGATAACGTGGTCGCCCTTGAGCGACCAGGTGGTGTCGAGCGCCCAGTCGCTGTGGGAGCCCATAAACATGACCTGCTTGCCGGAGTCGGCTTCGATGGTGCGCACGGTGTTGTCACCACAGCCAAAGGCGATGTGCTTGCCGTCCGGCGACCAGCTCGCGCCGTAAAGCGTGTCGTAGGTGACGGAGTGCGAGAGCGTGAGCTTGCGTTTCTCCACGTCCCACACTTGAATTTCGCCCATGCGCCCGGGGAGGCCGCCGGCGACGGCGAGTCGCTTGCCATCAGGAGAAAACTTGACCGACTCGATGCGCTCGCTCAAGCCGACGAGCCGTGCGGCGAGGCCGGAGCCGTCGGCCTTGTGCAGGAGAACCTCGTGGAAGCCCGCGACCGCGAGGAGCGCGCCGTCGCTGGAGTAGTCAATCGAAGTGATGACCGGCGGGAGTGAATACACCGGCGGGTGATTCATGTCGTAGCGCTCCTTCGCGTTGGCCGGCGTGTCGTCGATTGCGCCTTGGGCAATCCAGTTGCGAATGGCCTCGATTTCCGTCGCGTGCAGCGGCTTTTTGCCCTCGGGCATCTCGGCCTTGCCGTCCTTGGGCGTGATGAGCTGCACGAGGTGCGATTTGTCCGGGGACTTGGCGACGATGGCGGCTTCCTTACTGTCGCCGGCGCCGAGCATCAGCTTGAAGTCCGTCATCACGTAGCCGCCCTTGGACTTCGCGGGCTGATGGCAGCCCTGGCAGTTCGCCTGGAAGACGGGGCGCACGTCCTTGTAATAGCTGACTTTCTTGGCGGGCGCGGATTTCTTGTCCGCCGGGGCGGCGAGAAGGCTGGCGGCGGTGACCGCGAGGACGCCGAGGCCGGTCAGGAGTGGCTTGCAGTTCATGGCTTGAAAGTGCGTGAAATCCGGCGGCGCGGCAACAACGCAACGCTCGGCGGAGACAATCAAAACCGACGGCAGGATTGGGGGCGAATTCACCGGCAAACGGGGGTGAGGCGGACACTCTTGTCCGCCGTGACAGCATCCGGCGCGGGGCCGGTGGGGGACAAGAGTGTCCCCCTTACGCCACTCAAAAGCAAAAGCCCGCGTCCGTTGCCGGACGCGGGCTGGCGGTGAGAACGGTTGAGCTCACCCGAACGTCGTCTTGCCGGGGACGGGGAGCTTATACATCCCGTCTGCGCCAGGCACGCTCGAAGGAGTGAGCTTGATGGCTTCTTCCCACGAGACTTGGTCGATGCCCTTGACCATCGTGTCGTGGTTGGTCTTGAGCGCGTCGTCCCAGGAGATTTCCTTGCCGGAGTAGGTCGCCATGCGGCCCAGCACGGAGGTCATGGAGCTGTCCGCGCCGTAGAAGGCCTCGTTGAACGGCTTGTCGTTGCGGATGGCGTCGAACAGGTCGTCGTGCTCCTGCTGGTAAGCGTCTTTGCCACCGCCCTGATAGCGCCAGGCAGCTTCACCCGTGATGGTGTAGCGCCCGAGGTTCGCCACGCCCTTGGTGCCGATGGCATGCTCGGAGACATCGTTCCAGCAGCCGAGCTGGTGGCGGCACTGGCTGAAGCAGACGGAGCCGTCCTCGTAGGTGAACTCAACGACGTGGTGGTCGAAAATCTCGCCGTAGTCGGGGCCTTTGCGGGTCTCGCAACCGCCGTTGCCGCGCGCCCTGACCGGGTGGCCGCGCTTGACCCAGTTGATGACGTCGAGGTTGTGGATGTGCTGCTCGCAGATGTGGTCGCCGCAAAGCCAGACGAAGTAATACCAGTTGCGCATCTGGTATTCGAGCTCGGTGAGCTTGCGTCCGTATTGCTTCTCGAGGGACTCGCGGGTCTTCACCCACGGCGTGTTGCCGTTCCAGTAGGCGCGCATGGCCATGATGTCTCCCATCTGGCCGTCGTGGATGCGCTTCACGAGTTCAACGTAGCCAGCTTGGTGATGGCGCTGGAGGCCGACGCCGACCTTAAGGTTCTTCTTCTTCGCCTCGGTGGCAGCGGCGATGACCTTCTTGTAGCCGGCGACATCCACGCAAACGGGCTTCTCCATGAAGACGTGTTTGCCTTGGCGGACGGCTTCCTCGAACTGCATCGGGCGGAAGCCCGGCGGGGTCGCGAGGATGACGAGGTCGGCCTGCGCGATGGCTTTCTTGTAGGCATCGAAACCCGTGAACTTGTGCTCGTCCTTCACTTGCACCTTGTCCTTGTGGTTTTTGGCGAGTTGAGCCAGCGAGCCGTCCATGCGGTCCTTGTGAACGTCCGCCACGGCCACGAGCTTCACGCTCTCGCCGGTGCTGAGGGCCTGCGCAGCCGCGCCAGTGCCACGTCCGCCCATGCCGATGAGCGCGACCTTGATGGTGTCGCCGGGCGAAGCACCGTGGACGAAACGCTCGACGGGCAGCGTGCTCAAGGCAGCGGCGCCAGCGGCGAACTTCGTGGAGGTGGAGAAGAAACTCCGGCGCGTGACCGGCGCGGAGGCGGGGACGATTAGTTGGCTCATAATTTCAATCGCGTTGGACCAGACCGTCCGCCACGACATTCGCAGCGGACCAAATATGCTCGTTCAACAAGCTGGAACGGGGGCGAGTGTAGGAAGTCGCGGCGGGTTGTCCAGCACGGGGAAACTTTTCCTCCTGCTCGTAATCCTGATCCTCCCCGCTCCTACGAAAGAGGGAGCAGGATTAGGATTAAGATTACGAGCAGGAGAAGACCGAGCTACAGCGCCACCGTCTGCCCCGGAATCGCATACGGATACCGACCGTCCGGTCCCGGCTTGGGCTTGGGCGCGGCGTCCCACGCGAGGCGCTCGGGCATGAGGTCGAGTTTCGAGTTCAGCGCCTCTTCCCACGTCACGGGCTGGCCGCCGTAGGTCGCCATGCGGCCCATGATGGCGGTGAGCGAACTCTTCGCGCCGCGCTCCGCCTCGTTGTGCGGCTTGTTGTGGCGGATGGCGTCGAAGAACGGGATGTGCTCCAGCCGATGACCGTCGTTGGCCTCGCCTTCCTTCGCCTGATAACGCCACGTCACGTTTTGCTTCGGGTCGCGGATGGCGAAGACATTGCGCACGGCTTCCCAACTGCCCTTCGTGCCCTGCACGGCTTCATACACCTCGCCCTTGCACTTGGGAATTTGCCGGCACTGCGAATACATCCGCGAGCCGTCCGCATAGACATACTCGACGGTGTGGTGGTCGAAAATTTCGCCGTGGTCCGGCTCGCTCAGGTAGGCGCGGCCTCCGATGCCGGAGCAACTCACTGGGAACGACTGCTTCACCCAGTTGATGACATCGAGGTTGTGGATGTGCTGCTCGACGATGTGGTCGCCGGAAAGCCAGGTGAACATATACCAATTGCGGAGCTGGTATTCCATCTCGGTGGGCGCGCGGCCGAGGAGCTTGGCCGCCTGCTCGCGCGTGAACTTCGGGCCCACAGGCGAGGTGTTCCAGTAGCAGCGCATCGAGACGATGTCGCCAATCTCGCCGCCGTGCAGGCGCTTCATGCTCTCCTGATAATTCGGCTGGTGATGCCGCTGAAGGCCGACGGCGACCTTGAGATTCTTCTTCTTCGCCTCCTCGGCGGCGGCGAGCACCTTGCGCACGCCCGGCCCGTCCACGGCGACGGGCTTCTCCATGAAGACGTGTTTCCCTTGCCGCACCGCCTCCTCGAACATCATCGGGCGGAAGCCGGGCGGCGTCGCGAGGATGACCACGTCGGCGAGCGCGATGGCCTGCTTGTAGGCGTCGAAGCCGAGGAACTTGTTTTCCGCCTTCACCGCGAGTTGGTCCTTGTGCTTCTTGAGCGAAGCAAGGCTGCGGTCCATGCGGTCCTGATGCACGTCGGCGACGGCCACAAGTTTCACATCCGCCCCGGATTGCATGGCTTGGTCCGCCGCGCCGGTGCCACGTCCGCCCGCGCCGACGAGCGCGACCCTGATGGTGTCGCCGGGCGAAGCCCCGTGGGCGAAGCGCTCCACCGGCAGAGTGCCCAGCGCAGCGGCGCTGGCGGCGAACTTCGTGGAAGCCGAAAGGAAGTCCCGCAGCGAGACGGCGCTGTTCTGTTTCTGGTCGTTCATGGCGATGTCAGCGATAGCATGACAGACGGCAGGCGCGGTGCAAAGGCTACGTTCGGCTACAGCCCCAGCCACTTCATCCCCGCCCGTATCAACAGCGGGATTGTCACGAAGCTCAACGCCGATGTGGCGATGACCACGCGCAACGCCGTCGGGCCGTCGCCGCCGAAGTGGCGCGCGGCGAGGATGGCGAAGACGGCCGAGGGCATCGCGGCTTGCAGGAGGATGACGCGCTTCAGCTCGACCGAGCACGGCAGAAACTTCGCCAGCAGCAGGAACAGCACGGGGATCACGCCCAACCGCAGGACGCACGAAGTTGCCATCACGCGCCAGCCTTGCTCAGAATGAAACTCGCCGAGGTGGTCCGCAATCATCGCGCCGATGAGCACGAGGCCCATCGGGATGGCGCAGACGCCGAGCATGTGCGCGGTGGTCTTCACGAACTCCGGCACGTAGGCCGCGCCGCCGGTGAAGTTCAGCGTGAGCGTCAGCACGATGGCGGCGAGCGGCGGGGTGAAAATCTTCTTCCACAGCGGCTCGTTCGGCGCGTGGGCGAAGACCAGCGTGCCCAGCAGCCAGAAGGCGATTTCCGTCCCGAGGTTGTGGACGATGAGCACGCCCACGGTCTCGCGGTCGAAGAGCGACATCGCCAGCGGCAGCGGCACGTAGCCGTAGTTGTAGAGGCCGGTGCTGAAGGCGAACGTGCGCCCTGTCGCGTCGCGCTTGAGTCCCGCCAACCGCAGCGCCAGCCAGCCCACGCCGATGCCCAGCGCCACGGTGCCGAAGCCGACCAGTGGCGCGAGGAAGATGTTTTCAGTGCGGTCCAACGCGGGGTTGTTCAGCACCTTGTCGAAGATGAACGCGGGCACCAGCAGGTTGATGGTGACGCGCAGCAGCGAGTGGTCAGCGGCGGCGGTGAGCCACTCGAACTTGCGCATCGCCACGCCGGACACCGCTATGAGCAGCACCGGCAGGACGGCAGCGAGGACGACGGAGAATTCGTTCACGAGAAGAGCGCCAAAGCCTGAGCGCGAATCCCCTCTCCCCCACCGGGGGAGAGGGACAGGGCGGAGGAAGCACCGCGGGCATCGAAGTCTGTTAGCGCGCCGACTTGGTGCGTTCGGAAAACGTTCGTCTTCGCACGCCGTTCCCCCTCACCCCGGCCCTCTCCCCCGGTGGGGGAGAGGGAGGAGAGGCGGTGGGCGTTTGGCAGGCGGAGGCGACAGCTATCCCTCCCGCAGGTCGAGTGCTGGAAGAAGTGCTTCACGAGAGGAGAAAGTAATCCAGCGTCACCTCGGTCTCGGCTTGTTGCACAGCGCGGAGAAGCTGGTGGCGGGCGTCGCTCGCGGGTTTGCTGGCGGCAGCTTCGACAGCGTCCACAAAGGCGGGGGCGTCCCACGCGCCGCCCATGAGAAGTTGCGCGGACAGCTTGGCGTCAGCCGCGAGCAAGGGCGCGGCGAGCTTCGACAGTTCAGCGAAGCACGGGTGCTGGCCGACGCGACGGAACCAATACTTCGCGTTCCAATAGTCCGGCTCGCGCCGGTGCAAGATGCCGTGGACGAGGCTGCCGTCGGGATTCTCGATGCTTTGCGAAATGGTGTGCGAGGCGTCGTGGTGGTCGTGCCAGAGCAGCAGGAGCGCGCGGATGAGTTTCCCCTTCGCGGGCGGGCCGTGGCGACGGAACACCTCGTCGAGCGCGCGGTTCAAGTCTGCTTGCGCCAGTGTGCCGAGCCGCGACTCGGGGCCGAGCGCGGCGGGGCCGGGTTGGATGATGAGCGACTGAAGCTCTTGGGGCAGGGTCGAAGACATTTTTTGTTGCCCGCGGATAACGCGGATGACGCGGATGGGAGACAAGGCAGAATTCCCATCCGCGTCATCCGCGTTATCCGTGGGCAGAAAATCAGAGACTCCTCACGTCGTCTCCTACTTCTTCTCGATGAGCCGGCGGAACTCGGCGAAGAGCGGGTTTGAGTCGTGCGGGCCGGGCGAGGCTTCCGGATGATACTGCACGCTGAAGATGGGCTTCGACTTGTGGCGCATCCCCTCGACGGTCTGGTCGTTCAGGTTGATGCGGTTCACCGCCACGTCAGACGGCAGCGACGCCGGGTCCACCGCGAAGCCGTGGTTCTGCGAGGTGATTTCCACGCGGCCGGATTCGAGGTCTTTCACCGGCTGGTTGCCGCCGCGATGACCGAACTTGAGTTTGAAAGTCTTCCCGCCGAACGCCTGCCCGAGAAGCTGGTTGCCGAGGCAGATGCCGAAGATGGGAATGCCCGTGTCCACGAGCGTCTTCACCTCGCGCACGATGTAGTCGAGCGCGGCGGGGTCGCCGGGGCCGTTGCTCAGGAAGATGCCGGCGGGCTTGTGCTTGAGCGCGTCGGCAGCGCTGGTGGTGGCGGGCACGACCTGCACTTGGAAGCCCGTCTGCCGCAGGTTGCGCACGATGTTGTATTTCATCCCGAAGTCGAACGCAACGATGGGGATGTCCGCCGGCGGGAGCGGCTTGCGGTGGTTGCGCGAGTCCACCTTCGCGCTGCCGCGCACGACATCGAACTCTGCGCTCTGCTTGTCGTCCGGGTCCCACGCGAAGGCTGCCTTGTGCGTGACTTCCTTCACGTAATCCACGCCGACGAAGACGAACTCTTTCGCGCGCTGCACCGCCTCGGCCTCGGTCATGCCCGGCTGAGTCGAGAGAAAGCCGTTCAACGCGCCACGCACGCGGAGCTTCTTGGTAAGCGCACGTGTATCAATGCCCTGAATGCCGGGAATGCCGTTCTGCTGAAGGTAGTCACCGAGCGACCAATCCGCGCGCCAGTTGCTGACGACCGGCGACAACTCGCGGATGACGAAGCCCGACGCGTGCGGCCGCCACGACTCGATGTCCTGCGCGTTCACGCCGTAGTTGCCGATGAGCGGGTAGGTCATCGTCACGATTTGCCCCTTGTAGGACGGGTCGGTGAGAATCTCCTGGTAGCCGGTCATCGAGGTGTTGAAACACACCTCGCCACCGGCCGACGCTTGCGCGCCAAAACCCGTGCCGTGGAACACCGAACCGTCTTCGAGGGCGAGAATTGCTTTCATCCAGTAGCGAACAAATTGGGCGGACTTTAGGGGTGGGCAAAACCCGGTCAAGCCCTTTGCCGCCGGATGGGAATCATGAGAGTGAGGACCAGCAAGCGGCAGAGGCTCGCCATTCCCGGTAGCTGCGCTGCGCGCGGCCTCGTGACTCTTGAACGGATTGGTGAAGCCACGCGCAGCGCCGCCCCACCGGGCATCAGGGGAAGGATGGATCAAGGTCGGGATTCCGAGCAGGAGTGAAATGCGCGGCTTCTCCTCCGGCACTTCAGGCTTTCCCCTTACTGCGCCTCACCTACTGAGAGCGCCCGATTTCGAGCGCGCAACCGCGTGGCACATTGCCCCAGTGCAACCGGAAACCTGACCCACGAATCCGTCATGAACACTCACACGCCCTTCACCTCGCCCCGCTGGTTCGTCGTGGATGATGAATCCATGCTGCTCAACATGGCCGAGGTTGTCCTGCGCAAGTTCTCCATCGCCGCCGTGCGGGCCTGTGCCGATCCCTGCGAGGCGCTGGACCGCATGAGCGCCGCACCCGCTGACCTCGAACTGCTCGTGGCCGACCTGAACATGCCGGGCATTAGCGGTCGCGAACTCGCCCGCCGCGTCCGCGCCGTCGCACCGAACGCGAAGGTCATGCTCATGACGGGCAGCGCGCTGGCCCTGCCCGACGAGCGGACGCTTCAATCGCACGGCGTGGACTTCCTGCTGCCGAAACCGTTCGGCGTGCATGAGCTGATGGCAGCGGTGCGGGGGCTGTGCGGGTCGGGAAGTTTCCGGGCGGCATGAGCGAACTGCTGCGTGCTGCGTGATTTAGTTCGAGGGCTCTCGGCCATGCTCACGCAACACGCAACACGCTTTTCCTTTCCCCTCGACACGTCTCCTTCACCCGCTAACTTCCGCGCTTTCCAGCGCCTGCGCTGGCCCGTGACATGAGCAGCAACGCCCCGGTGAACCCGAAGATTTCCGTCATCATCCCGATTTACGGGAAGGCCGGCGATTTGCCCCGGCTGATCGCCGCACTCCAGGCGCAGACGCTCCGGCCTCACGAAATCATCCTGGTGGACAGCAGCGCCAAGCCGATTGACAACCCGCCGCCCGGCACGCGCCTCGTCAAGAACCCGGTGGATGTCGCCCTGAGCTGGGACTACAACCTCGGTGCGAAGGAAGCCACCGGCGACTACATCCTGAATATGCAGCAGGATTGCGTGCCGGAGGACAAGACCGCCTTGGAGCGGATGTTCCGACAGTTGCACGAGGTCCCCGGCCGCGTGTCGGTCGTCGCCTTGGTTACCCTGCCTGAGGAGAACTTCCTACGATACAACTTCTGGGGCCAGGTGCTGATGGCCCGGTGGGTCGGACGCATCCGCCAGGGCATCAGCGGCAAGTTCGACCTGCACCGCGCGACGGCCTATCGCAGCATCGGGTGCTACGACACGGACCGTTTCCACTTCGCTGGCGAGGACATGGACCTCTGCCTGCGCCTGAGTGAACTCGGGGAAGTTTTCGTGAGTGATGCGGAGGTCTTCCACTACCACTCCCAAAACCGACCCGTGACCAGCCGGGATGTGCTGGGAAAGTATTTTCAACTGGCGGAGTCCTTCGGGGCCTTGTTCCGCAAGTGGAACTTCGCCCTGCGTCGCAACCCCTATGCCGGCCACTGGACTCATCATCTGGCCAAGTTTCTCTATCCGCTGGTGCTGGCCATTCCGTTCTATCCCGGACCGGCGGCACTGGCCATTTTCATTGGCAGCAACCTGACCAACCCGGCGGCGTGGCGGATCAAGTCATGGCGGACCTGGGTCTATCTTCCGTTCTTTAACGTGGCGCTCTTTTTCGCCGGCTTTGCTGGCACCGCGCGCGGCCTGCTCACGGGCAAGCAGCGCTACTCGCAGAACAAGTAGGCTTCGTCGCACTTCTTTGCGGCAGCAGCGGAGTGGCCTGCGCTCGAAATGCTAAACCTGCTCCCTTTGCTGATCCTCCGCGAACCCGTGAATCCTCTCCCACACGCGCGACAAAACATTCCGCCGGTTCGCCGTGAGGTGCTGGTTGATGCCGACCTGCTCCAAGAACGTCGGGGCGACTTTGAGAATCTCCGCCGACGTCTGCCCGCTGTAGAGGTCGCAGAGCAGCCCCGCCACCGCGCGGACGATCTGCGAGTCTGAGTCGCACTGGAAGTGGCAGCGGCCACCGCGCGTGTCGGCCACCAGCCACAGATTCGCCAGACAGCCGGGGACACGATGCGTCTCCGCCTTCAACTCCGCCGCAAGTGCCGGCCGCTGACGCGCCTGCTCCACGAGCCACTGCAAGCGCTCCTGCGGGTGCCGGAAGCCGCGCAATTGCGCGAGCAGCGCGTCGCGCTTGGCGGCAAGCGTCGGCGGAGTGACAGCGTCAGCGGACACGGCGGAAGACTAATTGCGCGCTCCACCTGATGCGAGCGGCAGTTGAATGGCGGCGGAAGCGGCCAGTCCAATCGCGCCAACTAAATGAAACAAGCCCTCCGCCTCGCTCCCCTGCTCTGCCTCGCCACGTTCGCCAGTGCCGCCACCGACTGGCCGCAGTTCCGCGGACCCGATGGCAACGGCCACTCACCCGCGAAGAACCTCCCGCTCACCTGGGACACCACCAAGAACGTCGCGTGGAAGACCGAGCTTCCCGGCAAAGGCTGGTCGTCCCCTGCCCTGCACAAGAACCGCCTCTACCTTACCACCGCCGAGAATGCCGACGCGAACCTCTCACTCCGCGTGCTCTGTCACGACGCCGCCACCGGCAAGCAACTCTGGAGCACCGAGGCCATCGCCACGCCGCCCGTCAAGCACCACTCCAAGAACAGCCAGGCAAGCCCCACGGTGCTCGCGGACGGCGACCGGCTCTACGTCCACTTCGGCCACTACGGGACAGCCTGCCTCGACCTCGCAGGCAAGGTCGTCTGGAAGCAGTCCGATCTGCAATACTCGCCCGTCCACGGCAACGGCGGCTCGCCCATCCTCGTGGGCAACGCGCTCATCTTCAGTTGCGACGGCGGCAGCGACCCGTTCGTCGTCGCGCTCGACAAGGGCAGCGGCAAAGTGCTGTGGAAGGTGAAACGCGAGACGACTGCGAAGAAGAATTTCTCTTTCACCACGCCCACGCTCATCACGGTCAAAGGCCAGCAGCAGCTCATCACCCCCGGCAGCGGCGTCGTCTGCGCGCTCGACCCGAAGACCGGCGCGGAACTCTGGCGCTGCCGCTACGGCGAGGGCTACTCCGTCATCCCCAAGCCCGTCTTCGGCCACGGCATGATTTTCCTCAGCTCCGGCTACGACAAGCCCGTCCTCCACGCCATCCGCGCCGACGGCAAGGGCGACGTTACCGACACGCACATCGCGTGGAAGCTGGAGAAAGGCGCGCCCCACACGCCCTCGCCGCTGCTCGTGGGCAACGAACTCTACGTCGTCTCCGATGCCGGCATCGCGAGCTGTCTCGATGCGAAGACTGGCACGGTGCATTGGTCCGAGCGCGCCGGCGGCAACTACTCCGCCTCGCCGCTTTTCGCCGACGGAAAAATCTGGCTTCAGAACGAAACCGGCATCGGCGTCGTGCTCAAGCCGGGCAAGACCTTCGAGAAGCTCGCGGAAAACCCGCTGGGCGAAAAGACCCTCGCCTCCTACGCCGTGACCGACGGCGCGCTCTTCATCCGCACGGAGACGAGCCTCTACCGCATCGGCGCGAAATAAGTGCCGGCGACTTGCAGTCGCCGTCCGAACCGTTGACCACGCGACAGAGCGGCGACTGCAAGTCGCCGGCACGGGTTCAACTACTTCTGCTTCAGGAACGGATTCAGCAGGTCGAGCGGATTGACCTTCTTGGCGGGTGGCGCGGCTTGATTCGGAGCGGCGTTGGTCGTGGTGCCGGCGGGAGCCTTGGGCTGGCTACCGCCAAAGATGTTGTTCAACGCACCTCCGACACCCTTGATCGTTTCACCCGCCTTGCCTCCGATTGCTCCACCGAGCGCGCCGACGTTCCCGATGACCGCGCTGCCGATGAGCTTTGCCTTGTCCACCTTCACGTCCGGCGAGCCAATCGTCCCGCGCACATCCACGAAGTGCGGGAGACGCCCGTATGCGGAGCCTGCCGGGAACTGCGCGCCGGTGAACTTCTTTGCGAAATCGTTAGGCAGCCAGACCTCGATGGGAATGCTCATCGTTGAGTTGGTCGTCACCGACGCAAGCTGAATGGTGCCGTGCGCGTCCACGATGACCACCGGGCTGTGCGCCGCGAACCGGGAGAGATTCACCACGCCGTTGCCGATGGTCGCGGCCACAACGATGTGGTCAATCGGCGGGCGCATGATGTCGGGGATGCCCACCACGGGGCCGATGTAGGCCAGCACACCGGAAGTCAGCGCCTTCAAGAGCTTGGCCGTCGCCGTCTTCGGCTCGCTACCCATCTGGCTCAACTGGATCACACCGTTGGTCACGCTGAAGTTCACGTTCCCCTGAAGATTCTTCTGCAAGCTCTCGCCCGTGATGCCCGCGCCGCGAAGAGCGACCTTCGCCAGCGCCTCGCCCTTGATCGCTCCCTGCGGAATCGTCGCGGCGAACGTCGTCACAAGCGGCTCCAACTGGATGCGATCCGTGTTCAGCGCGAGGTCATACTGGTAGCCCTTCACGCCGAGGTTCGCGTCCACGGTGGCGCTGATGCCCGCGCCGTTCATCACGAGCGAGAACGGCTTCACCGTCGCGCGGTTGTTGTCCACCTTGGCGGCGACCACGATGTTCGAAAGGGCGATGTCGCGCAGGAAGAACTTCCCGATGTTCACGTCGAGCGAGGTCTGGCGGAGCGGGAGTTTCATCGCGTCCGGCTCGACGGTGGACGGTGGCTGCTGCGCGGTTGCGGGCTTGGCGGCTTCGGCCTTCTTCTGCGCGCTGTCGAACAGGTCGTAGAAGGGCGTCACGTCCAGCGATTCGGCCGTGACTTTGAGGTTCGCCTGATAGGCATTGGTGTTCGAGAGGTCGGCGCGGCCCGTGACCACGAGTTGGTTTTTCCCGTGCGGCGTCGGCGAGAGCGAGAGCATGAGCTGCTTCACGTCCACGATCTGCTTCGCCATCCCGCCATCGAGCACGAGTTGGAGGAAGAGCGGCGTCTCAGGCAAGCTGCCCTTGGGATCGTGCACCAGTAGCTTGTCCACGATCACGTCGGCCTTCACCGCGCCGTCGCCGGCCGGGTCGAAGCGCCCGCTGGCGTTCGCGTTGATGGAGACGGTCTGGAGCTGCTTGTCGCCCAGCGCGCCCGCGAGGAACGGTTTGAGCGCGTTTTGGTTCAGGTCGGCGAGCTTGAGCGTGAACTGCCCGCCCTTCTTTGAATCGAAGTTGCCGGCCACGTCGAAGTTGCCGCCGCTGGCCGCGCCCTGCGCGATGTTGCCCGTTAGCTTGCGCACGGTGATCTGCGCCTGGTTCGTTGCGGGCTGGGCGAACGAGCCGTCCACCCCCACGTGCAAGTCCATCGGCACGGTGGGCAGCGTCTTCTGCGGGTCGGTCATTAGGAAGCGCACGACGGACAGGTCGGCGGTCAACGCGCTCTCGCCCTTCGCGGCGAACTTGGCGTTCGCGTTCGCGTTGATGGTCACGGAAACCAACTTCTTGTCACCGAGCGCCGAGGCCAGCACAGGGCCCAGCAGGTTTTCGTTGAAGTCCACGAGCTTCACGGTCGCGGCCCCGTCGAGAGCCTTCGTGTCGAAGTTGCCGGTGATGTCGAAGCTACCGCCAAGTTTGCCATTGGCATTCACCCCGCCAGCGAGTTGCTTGAGCGTGATGAGCATCTGGTTCGTCGCGGGCTGCCGGATGGTCGCATCGGTCACAACGCGGAGACCGAGCGGGACGTTGGGCACACTGCCCTTCGGGTCGGAAAGGTGGAAGCGTGCGACCTGCACATCGGCCTTCACGAGCGACTCGGCGGCGGGGTTGTAGTTGGCGTCGAGTGTAAGGCTAACGCTGCCGGAGAGGAGCTTCATGTCGCCGAGCGACGGCGCGAGGACGGGGCGGAGGAGTTGCTCGTTGAGGTTGGCCACCTTCACGGCGGCGATGCCGGCGGATTTCTTCAAGTCGTAGTTCGCCGCGACCTCCACCGTGCCCGCCGGCTGGCCCGCCAGCGACAACGCCACGGCAAGTTTGCGCACCACGGCCTGCGCGTCGTTCACGAAGTCCGCATCCACATCCACTACGGTTGTGAGGCGGTCGAAGGAATACTGCTCGTAGCCACCGGTGAAGTCCGTGAGGTTCAGCTTGCCGAGCACGGACTGCGTCATGTTGGTCAGCTGGTTCGCTACAGCCACCTGCTTCGAGACGCGCCCGGCGAAACTGAGTTGCCCGCCCGCGACCTTCACGCCCGGCACCGGCACGAGCATGGCGGCGCGGGTGATCGAAGCGGCGATCGAGACGCCAAGGTTCGCCTCCTGCGTGGCATGATCGTATTTGCCGGCGGCCATGACGTTCGCGAGCGGTTGACCTTGCTGCGTGGTCTTGGCGTCGAGGAGTGCGATGTTCACCTGCTTGAAGTCATCCACGGCAGCCTTGAGCGAAACGCTCGCGCCGAGCTGGCTGAACTTGTTCGTTCCAGCGATGGCGGTGAGTCCGGCGACGTTCGCGGTCAGGCTCACGCCAAGTTTCTTGCCCATGTTCGCGGCGGCGACCTGCAACGCCACGTCCACGCGGCCGTCGGGCGCGACCTTGCCGAGGAAGGGCCGCCAGTCCGCGAGGTTCAGCCCCGTCACGTTCAGCGCGAACTCGGAGTCGCCGACGTTGCTCGCGGCGTTGGTGCTCCACGAGACGGCGAGCGGCTTGGAGAGTGTCGCGGTGAGCAGCGGCTGCTGCTGGCGCGTGCCGGAGAGATTGAAAGCACCGACGGTCGCGGCCTGCGCGGTCAGGTCCACGGCGACCTGATACGCGAGCTTCAAGTCCAGCGGCGGCGTGGTCTGGCCCTGCTGGGTGACGCTAAGATCGCTCGCGGCGAACTGCCCGGCGGCGGCGATTGCCTTGCCGGCCTTGGCGACGGTGACATCGCTGCCGAGGCTGATGCGCGTGTTCTCGAAGTTCATGCCGAGCTTCGCGCCAACGATGTTCAGCACGTTCTTGTCGAGGCCGGCGATGTCGAGCCGCAGCTTGCCCTCCTGTTTCAGCGCGTCGAAAGGTCCGCTCGCCGAAATGGTCGCGAGCTGCTGCTGGCCACGCGCGACCTTGAGCGCGAGCTGCTTGATGTCGGTCATCGTCAGGTCGAGGTCGAGCGTGGTGGCGAGGCCCGAGGCATCCGAGAAACCACCGCGCGCCTGCGTGGTGTCGAGACGGAGGTTGCCCTTGAAGCCCTGCGGGAGGAGGTCGGGCTTGAGGGTGAAGTCAAACGAGGAGGCAAACTTCGCCGCCAGTGCATCCACAGCGTTCGTTCCACCGGTGGTCTGCTCAAACTTTACGTCGGTGCCGATGGTGAGCTTGCCGGTCTGGCCGTTCTGAATGTTCGACACGACGACGCTCACGCCGGCGAGTTCAGCGAGCAGTTTCGCGCCGGACTTGTCGGACTTGGTGAAGCGGATGGTGGAGTCCTTTACGCTGATGGACTTGATGTTGAGCTTAAGCGGCACGGAGGAGGACGCGGGCTTGGCGGCCTTCGGCTCCTTGGATTCCGTGGCCTTGACGATGGGCGTGAAGTTGAACGTGCCGTCGGGATGCTGCACGACGTTGATGGTCGCGCCGCTCACGGCGGCCTCCTCCACGGCGATGGGGCCGCCGATGATGTCCATGAGGCTGTAGCGGGCGCGGATTTCCTTGGCGGTGAACAGCGGCTCACCGCCCGGCACCTGGAGCTTCACACCGACCAGCGTGACGCCGGAGAAGGGACTGATGCTCGTGTCCTCGACCGTCAACTCCGCGCCGATGGCCTTCGCCACGCGCGGTAGCACCACGCCCTTCTGGAACATCGCGCTGGTGACGACGAAGTAAGTCACGACCAGCAGCACGAGCAGCGCGACGACGGCGAGGCCGAGCTTCTTCAGCAAGCCGGACTTCTTCGGCGCGGCGGGTGTGGACGACGGAGCGGAGTTGTCTTCAGTCATAAAGCGGGAGCGGCCGGATTTGGCGCACGAGGACCATACGACGAGTTCGTGCTGGCGGAAGTTCAAAGATGAGCTTGTAAAGGGGACACTCCTGTCCCCCGTGCCGACGACCCTGAAACAGGCGCAGCGGACAAGAGTGTCCGCCTTACTGAATATCCTCTACGCTGCGCCCGTGCGCATTTCCATCGTCCTCCCAGCGTTCAACGAGGAGAAGCTCATCGTTGCGACCTTGCAGGCGGTTCACTCGGCGCGCGAGGCGTTCACCTCGCTCGGCTGGACCAGCGAAGTCATCGTCTGCGACAACAACTCCACCGACCGCACTGGCGAGCTCGCGCGCGCGGCGGGCGCGCAGGTCGTCTTCGAGCCGGTCAACCAGATCGCCCGCGCCCGCAACTCCGGCGCGGCAGCCGCCACTGGCGACTGGCTCGTCTTCGTGGACGCGGACTCGCACGTGAGCCGCGATCTCCTCGCCGACGTGGCGGAGGTCATCCGCGCTGCCCAGCATCTCGCGGGCGGAAGCACGGTCCGCCTCGATCACGCGCCCTGGTGGACGGGCTTGTTCCTACACGGCTGGACAATCCTGAGCCTTTGTGCGCGCTGGGCGGCGGGTTCGTTTATCTTCGTCCAAGCGGATGCGTTTCGCGCCGTCGGCGGCTTCAACCAAGCGCTCTACGCGACCGAGGAGATTGACCTGAGCCAGCGACTCAACCGCCTCGCGCGCCAGCGCAAGCTCAAGCCCATGCGCATCCTCACGCGCCATCCGCTCCTCACCTCCGGACGCAAAGCCCACCTCTACACGCCGTGGGAAGGCCTCCGCTTCATGCTCAAGACCGCCTTCAGCCTGGGCCGCTCGCTCAAGAGCCGCGACGCCTGCCCCATCTGGTATGACGGCCGGCGTTGAACCACGCTGAAAACCCCGCCCGGCAGGAAAATAACAGTTGCATCCAAATCGCGATGCCGTCTCAATGGCCTTCGTCGCAACCAATCAGCGCCAAACTTCGGCATTCACGCCGGGCGCGGTTTTCCTGAGAGCAGACTTAAGTAGTCTTCCGGTTCACCAGAGCAAGGTTTAGGCACACGTGTAGTTGCCCGCCATCAGGATTGGATTGCCACCAGACGCCCATATGAGCAGACAAGAGCAGCAGCCGCAGCAGTCCCAGCAGACGCAGCACAAGACCCCGGAGATAGGTTCCGGCCACCTCGAAATCGCCGAGAAAGGCTTCGGCTTCCTCCGTTCCAAGGAGAACAAGTTCCAGCCCAAGCCCACCGACGTCTTCGTCACACCCGACTGCATCAAGAAGAACTTCCTCCGCGAAGGCTGCCTCGTTGAAGGCCGGCTCCAGCCACCCCACCGCGGCTCCAGCCCGCAGCTCCGCGAAGTCATCAATGTCAGCGGCCTGCCCTTCAACGACTACACCAAGCAGTCCCGCTTCGAGAACCTCACGTCCATTGACCCGGTGGACAAGTTCCGCCTCGAGACCGCCTCCGACGTCTTCGAGACCCGCGTCATTGACCTCGTCACTCCCATCGGACGCGGCACGCGCGGCATCATCGTCGCGCCACCCCGCACGGGCAAGACGACCATCCTCAAGCAGATCGCCAACGCCATCACCACCAACCACCCGGAAGTCTATGTCATGGTGCTGCTCATTGATGAACGCCCCGAGGAAGTCACCGACTTCCAGCGCAGCGTCACCGCCGAGGTCGTCGCCAGCTCCAACGACATGGACCTCGAAACCCACGTCCGCCTCAGCCGCTTCATGATCGAGCGCTGCCGCCGCATGGTCGAGGGCGGCAAGGACGCCGTCGTCCTGCTCGACTCCCTCACCCGCGTCGCCCGCGCCTACAACTCCGTCCACGGCGGCTCCGGCCGCACGATGACCGGCGGTGTGGACGCCCGCGCGCTGGAGATCCCGCGCAAGATGTTCGCCTCCGCCCGCAAGATCGAGGACGGCGGCTCCCTCACCATCCTGGCCACCGCCCTCGTGGACACCGGCACCACCACCCACGTCGCCTTCCTCCTCGGCGACGACGCCCCCGGCACCCCGCTCTACCTCTACGTCGGGCAAAAGAGCACCGCCCCCAGCGCTAATTTCATCGAACGCAACGGCTTGAAGGGCGG
>SXGU01453091.1_pt1 | contig 26586 bp, 20 predicted proteins | sample 3174531 | NCBI WGS metagenome assembly SXGU01 (sample SAMN11356863, study PRJNA531348) | freshwater metagenome | isolation source: freshwater sample F1-140 | place: China: Fuxian Lake, Yuxi | collected 2017-12-25 | reverse complement strand
GGTTTTTGAAAATAAGGACTCATAAATGTATTATCAACTACAACAATTATATTTTTTTTATGGGCAATTTCACTGATTTTTTGTATATCAATTAATTTAAGTGTGGGATTCGTAGGAGTTTCAATCCAAACCATTTTAGTATTTGGCTTAATATATTTTTCTAGGTTTGTAGGATTTGTTAAATCAACAAAATCAAATTCTATTCCACTATGCTTTAATACTTTATCAAATAATCGAAAAGTACCCCCATACATATCATCGCAAGTAATAACATGATCACCTTTTTGAACTAAATGCATTACAGTAGTACTTGCAGCGCAACCAGATGCAAATGCAAATCCAAACTGACCATCTTCAAGACTCGCTAGACAATCTTCAAATGCTTTTCGAGTTGGATTACTTGTGCGGGAATATTCATATCCTTTATGTACTCCTGGAGATTCTTGGACAAATGTCGAACTCATATAAATAGGAGTCATAATTGCACCTGTTGTTGGATCAGGGTGTTGTCCCGCATGAATTGCACGAGTAGAAAATCCCATTTTCATAATTTTTTCTCCTTTAACTTTTTATAATTCATTTTCATTTAACCATTGTTGGTTAAATGCTTTACTTAAATAAGCTCTACCACTATCGGGAAACATAACCAATATTTTGGAAGGTTTCGTTAAGTTTTTTGAGTACTTTATTGCTCCAACTAAAGCCATAGCAGAAGAGGGGCCAACGCAAATTGCTTCCTTTGAAAGTAAATCGCGAGTCATTTTGAAACTCTCTTTATCTGTAACCTGAACAAAATCATCAATTGTTTTTAAATGGACATTATCCGGCAACATATCTTCGCCAACACCTTCAACCTTATATCCTTTAGCTGGAGTTAGTGGTTTACCATGATAAAATAAATCAAAAAGGATGCTACCAACAGGATCAGAACATAAAATTTTTATATTTGGATTTTTTTCTTTTAAATACTTACCAACACCTGAAATTGTTCCTCCAGTTCCTGCTCCTGCAACAAAAACATCTATATCTCCATTTGTTTGATCCCAGATTTCTGGGCCCGTAGTTTTATAATGAATCAGTGGATTAGCAGGATTATGATATTGATTTCCTAATATTGCATTTGGAATTTCTTGAGAAAGACGCTTTGATACAGAAAGATAACTTTGAGGATCTTCAGGTTCAACATTTGTTGGAGTAATTATAACTTCAGCTCCATAGGTTCTAAGTATTGCTCGTTTTTCTTCTGAAATTTTATCTGGCATTACAAAAATACATTTATAACCTTTAAGTAGTGCTGCTTGAGCTAAACCTAAACCTGTATTGCCAGAAGTGGCTTCAACAATTGTTCCACCTGGTTTTAATCGTCCTGTTTTTTCGGCCTCTTCAATTATTGCAATGCCTAGACGATCTTTTACGCTTCCACCAGGGTTAAAATATTCTAACTTAGCAAAAAATTGGTGAGGTGAGTTTGTTGGTAAAACATGATTTATTTTGACGATTGGAGTTTGACCTATTAAATCCAAAACAGAATTTGCAATTTTTTTCATAATACCTACTTCTTTAAATTTAGAGTAGTCTATTTGAATCAAAGATAAAATAACAAGGCAAGTTTAAAATAATGTTTTGGGCTCTATATTTTGATTTACAGATAAATTTAAAGTTAAAATAATATCTTGAATAAATATGTCTTCATTTTTATGAAGTGATTTTTTAAACCCATACTTAAGTGCAAATTGTTTGAGTTTTGATGCGTCGGGTTTTTCTTTATTGAGCTCAATAATGATAAGGTTTAAATCTTCTAATCCTTCTTGGGACTGAAGAACATACTTTGTATCTCTTGCTAATTTGGCCATAATATTAATTCCTTCACCTCTAGTATTGAAATGATTAGAGCTATTAAAGAATGATGGGTCAAATAAAAAAAATATTGTAAGGGGAGATAGAAAATCGCCCCCAACAAACAGGAAAATAACAGCTTATGATTATGTCTGATATAATCGCGAAGCGATCAGACTTAATCATGAGCTGTTATTAGGAAAATGCAAACTTTAGTTTGTATTTTCCTAATTCGGGGAGATAGAAAATCGCCCCCAACAAACAGGAAAATAACAGCTTATGATTATGTCTGATATAATCGCGAAGCGATCAGACTTAATCATGAGCTGTTATTAGAATTCCGATAAAATCATTTCCAAAAAAGGGCCAAAAAGTAAAATCAAGTAGGCTGGGAATAGAAATAATAAAAGAGGAATCATCATTTTTAAAGGGAGTGATTTAACATAATCCTCCATTTCAGTTTCACATGCTAGGATTACCTCTTTTTCTAATTGATCTAAAGTATGAAGAATTGGAATTCCTCGAAGACCTTTTTCTAAAACAATTAATAATGTACGACGATATAAAGGTAATTTATTGAGCAAATTATTATTATTTTGTTGATGTTCAATTTGATGAAACCATTGGGTGACATCAATATGGAATGATGTTTGAGGAGAATTTAAAAATTTAAGAACTCCAGAGCGAACAGATAATCCAGCTTCTAATGATGATTTAACTTCTAGAATTAAATTGAGTGTGGGGCTTATGTTTTCCATATTTTTTTCCGAGATATAATATATAAGGACAAAAGCCCTGTAGAAAATAAAATAAAAGATATCAAAAACCATTTTAAAAAATGAGCTGAGGTAGTTTTGAAAGTAAATATTATTAATCCTATATATAATATAATTAATATTCCTACTTGAATAATTATTTGCTGTTTAGCTTGAGATGACTTTTTTTTAAAATTTTGACTCCAAAATAAACTTCGCCTATAGTTTCTTACTTTTTCAATGAGTTTATTTTGATTTGCCTCTAGGGATTTGAAGAAAGTCCACAATCGATAAAATTCTTTTTGACCTTTAATATTATTAAAGGCTTCATTTGATTGTGTTGATGTATAGATTTCTAACAACTTTTTTGAGAAGAAATCATCATTGGAATTGCAAAAATATAAAAGCGAATCACGAAATGAACGTCCAGTTGTCATCATGAGCAACACCTCGTCAAAAAAAAATATTAGTTTAGACTTGAATTTTTGTCTCAGGATGAGATTGAGGGCTGGTTCAAGAAAGTAAAATAGAAAAATCTGCAAAAATTGAAAAAACAAAACCCAAAAATCAGAAATCCAGACTGTCAAAAAACAAAACATTAAATTCATAGAAACAAGAGTAGTAAAGGTTTTTAACATGATAGAGTGTGAAATTTTTTTTTCAATTAAGCAGATTTTCATCATCCGATAAACGAACATAAATCCGATAAAAAAAATTAAAAAAGAAACCATTTGGAACTCCTTGAATAAAAAAAAGTAAAGCAAAATTGATGCAAAATGATTTTTTTGAAATTTTTTTATTGACGTGTTGAAGCAAGTTCGTCACAATTTAAATTAAGAACGCAATTAGTAACAACAACAACGAAAACATCCTAGGAGGATAACATGGCTAAGAAGAAAGCTACAAAAAAGAAAGCAACAAAAAAAGTAACTAAAAAGAAAACTGCTAAAAAGAAATAGTTTAAGTTTTTAGTAAAACTTTAAAAAACCCTCGGACAACTGAGGGTTTTTTATTTTGAGCATTGTCTAAAATAACTGCTCATGATTAAGTCTGATTGCTTCGCAATTTTATCAGACATAATCATAAGCAGTTATTTTCCTGTTTGTTGGGGCGATTTTCAATCACCCCGTATTATGAAAATCCAAACTTACGTTTGTGTTTTCATAATAAAATAGAGCGAGATTAACCCAAGGGCGATTCTATAAATTCCAAACCATTTGAAAACTCGACCTTTACTTAGTAAATGTATGAACGTTTTAATTGCTATAGATGCAAATATAAACGAAAGAACAATGCCCCCAATTAATGTTAAAACTTGATCGGAATTAATTGAAGGTATGATTTTTATTGTTTTAATCAAAGCGGCACCTGTAATTGTAGGCACTGCCAAGAAAAAAGAAAACTCTGTTGCTGTTTTAAAATTAAATTTTAGTAGTCGTGCTCCAAAAATTGAAGCGGCTGATCGTGATACTCCAGGGATAAAAGCAAAGCACTGAAATAGTCCAATATAAAATGAATCTTTAAATGTCATTTCAGACAAAGATTTTTCATGCAATTTTGGGCCTGAATGATTTTTTCGATCTAATTCTAATAAAATAAATCCACCAATAATTAGAGCAATTGAGACAGTTAAGGTTGAATCAAGTAAAAGGTCTATTTTATCTTTTATTAATAATCCAATAATAGCTGCAGGGATCATCCCGGTAATAATTTTTAGGTAAAAATTAATAGTATCTGTTAATTCTATACCTTCTTTTGGAAAAAATTTATTTGAATATAATATAACAACCGAAAGTATAGCTCCAAATTGAATTATAATATTAAATTGAGTTGTAAACTCTGGTGATGAAGTAAAATGAAATAGTTTTGATACTAATATAAGATGTCCTGTAGAAGAAACAGGTAAAAACTCGGTAAGACCTTCAATAAAAGAAAGTAATAAAATTTCAAACCATGACATAATGATGTCTCCTTTATATATAGATATAATATTTTAAATTTTGATTTTAACTTAATATAAATTTTTAATTTAGTAATAGAAATTAATCTCATTTATTAATTTTAATTCTAGTATTAGTTATATTTACTATAACTAATACTTAATGACGGTAACCAGCATGGTACATTTTTTTTAAAAATGTTTTGTCAAATGAAGTTTTTTATTTCTACACTCTGGCAACTCAATGATGAGTGATGGAGGGGAAATGAAAAAGAATTTATTATTCGGCATTATGCTGAGTTTAGTAGTTAGTGTTTCAGCGCAGGCAAGAGAGTTTTTAGTAAAATATAAACCGTTAGCCTATACGCAGTTATTATCTATGTATGGTATGAATATTAAAGATACCAACCATGAGGGCCAGTATATAAAAGTAAATATTCCTGATAATATTGAAGCAAAAGTTATTTCGGATTTATTTGGTTCTGGAAATGTTGAAACTGTAGTTCCTAATTATAAACTTTATGCTTTGAGAGCTCCATATACAACTCAAACTCTAAAACAACAATGGCATATTGCCAAAGTAAGTGCTGATAAAGCATGGGCAAAGGCTGGAAATAAAGGTTCTAGTAAAGTTCGTGTAGCTGTTATTGATACAGGAGTTGATTATAATCACGAAGCCTTGAAATCCAATATGGAATCTGGATACGATTTCCATACTGATAAACCAGATCCAATGGATGTTACAAGCCAAGATAATCCGGGACATGGAACACACTGTGCAGGTATTGTTGGAGCAACAGGGGTTATCGAAGGAGGAACAATTGGCATTAGTCCTGAAGTAACAATTATACCAATTCGTTTTATTGGTGAAGATGGTTCTGGTGATTTGAATAATGCAATTAAGGCAATTGATTTTGCAATTTCTAAAAAAGTTGATGTGATTTCTGCGAGCTGGGGGGCTCCAACAACAAGATCACAAGCGCAACTATTATTAGAAGCAATTAAAAGAGCAGACGATAAAGGAATCATATTTGTAGCAGCAGCCTCAAATGATGGCGAAAATAATGATAAGGTAGAGATGTATCCTGCAAATGCTGGATTTACGAATACAATATCTGTTGCAGCTTCAAACTCAAAAGATGAAAAACCTTATTGGTCAAATTATGGAAAAGCGACAGTTCACTTAGCTGCCCCTGGTGAAGAAATAATGAGTACAATTCCCAAAAATGGTTATAAAAATTTATCTGGAACATCAATGGCCACTCCACTTGTATCAGGTTTAGTCGCTTTGATGAAAGCTCAAGATCAATCTTTAACTGGTACTCAAATTAAAGCCATATTACAATCAACTGGTGCTAAAGTTAAAATTGAAACTCAATGTAACTGTAGAGTAGATGCTTTAAAGGCTATTGAAGTTATTTTAGATAAAAAAATGTATATAGCTCCTGTAGCAGGAACTTATGCATTAAATTCAAAAGTTTCATTTGATGCTTTTAATACTAATGGAAATGTGATTTGGAATTCTTCAAATGATAAAGTCCTAAAAATTTCTTCAAGTGGTCAAGCTGAAGCAATTTCAAAAGGTGAAGCTGTTATTTCAGCTACAGATGAAAAAGGAAACAAAGTAGAATCACTAACTATATATGTTGGTAAAGGTGCCAGTGGACCTATTAATGAGCCGGGTCCTGGAGAACCAACAGATCCTAATCAACCGGCTCCACAGCCAGGCGAATGTCCATTGGGTGATCCTGAGTTATGTAAATTTCTTTGTATGGTTCAACCGGACGCTCCTTTTTGTAAATAACTACTCATGATTAAGTCTGATCGCTTCGCGATTATATCAGACATAATCAAAAGCAGTTATTCTCCTGTTTGTTTGGGGCGATTTTCAATCACCCCGTATTATGAAAACCCAAACTTACGTTTGTGTTTTCATAATAACCACTCATGATTAAGTCTGATCGCTTCGCGATTATATACGAGACAAAATCATGCGCCGTTATTCTCTTGTTTAAATTAAACTAATTTTAGTTTTAATTTGAAACAAGTATTATTGTCATGGTGGTGATATTCTATATCGCCACCATTTAAGTTTAATGATTTCTTTGTATTATATAAACCAATACCAAGCCCCTTTGATTTATTTTTATCTGCAATAAAGATCGTACTAAATAGTTTTTTCTTTTGTTCTTCCTGGATTGGTAATCCTGAATTCATAATATGAAGGATTAATAGACCTTCTGCGACTTCAAATTTTATTCTTATCCATTTACAATTTGTATTTTCAAGAGCTGAAATTGCATTTAAAAAAATATTAAAAAGATGATTACATAATTCTGTTGAATTCATATGTAGTTTTACATCAGGAATTTCATCTTCAATATATTTTAAGGTAATTTTGTTGTTTATCAATTTGCCAGATAAAATAATTAGTACAGATTTAAACGTATTTTTAAAATATAGTCCATAAGGATTGGTTGCTGATTCATTATTAAAATCATTGAAACAACTAACAGTTTCTATTGTTTTTTTGATTCGATTTAAATGTTCATTAATTTTAACAAAGTGAGACCTATGTTTTAAATTTTCATGGGAGGAAGAATTTAAAATATTTTTTTCAAGCATATCAAATCTTCCAATTAATATCGTAAGTGGGTTATTGATCTCATGACAAATTCCAGATACAAACTCTTGTAATAACATCAATTTTTCTCGATATATTAAATTTGCAAAATCATTATTTGAGTCATTTTCAAGAAAATCTCTTAATAAATTATTCATAAAACTCCTCTATCGACAATTGATAAGCGTTTCACAAAATTTATAATAATTGGCCTCACAATCTTCTCTGGGAAAGGTAAAATATACTGCACTAAAAAAAGGAGTAAAAGATTGGGCTGGTATTATATGTACAGGATAATATCTCAAAATAATTTCTTTTCCATCTTTATTGGTAATTGAATTAAGGTAGGGAAGAATTAAGCCTCTACGTTCACATTCAAGTTGTGATCGAAGGAGAACTTTAGAATGTTCAGGTAGATTTTCCATCAAATCTAAAGGTAAACTTGTTATATTGTCGATGGCTTTACTCGTTTTATTTGTCCAAAGTACAACTCCATCTAAATTTTGCAATCGAGCTGCTACAGAAATATTTTCAAATTCAGATTTAAATTTTTTGATAAAATCTTCTTGCTTGAGTTCTGTTTTAATAATGGTTAATCTTAATAAATCACTAGCTGTTTTTTTAAAAGTAGTAGCTATTCGATTCAAGGTTGATATAGTTGGGTTTCCCTTACCAGTTTCAAGTCCTTGGTATAGTCTTAAACTAATTCCGCATAATTCAGCCATTGCATCCTGGCTTTTTCCAAGACTTAATCGCATTATTTTTAAATTATATCCAAGTGGCCTTGTGCTATTCATTCATCCTCAATATTTTTTAAAACTTTAATTTAAATTATATAAATTAATTTGTGACATTTTAATACGTTTCAAAAAAGTTTACTAAAAAGTGCACTAAAATATTAATAATTTACATAAATTATTGTGAATAAGAAAAGGTTGATTGTGAAGGTGTTCATAACACGTAAGTTACGCAGTATATTACGTTATGGGTATTTAAAGTCTTAAATTTAAGTTTATCTCAATTTAAACCGATAGTAGCTGAGAAGAATTATTCGTACTTAAAGTAAGAGTAAAGGGGGCATTCTTGGGTGATGTAATTGATTTCAAATCGAGAAGATTAAAAAGTAATAATGAACAAATTCATTCAACAGATTATATTGAAAAAGATATTGAAAATAATAACCCTAAAGTAGATATTTTTAATATTTCAGAAATTCGAAATCAAATAATAAAAGATGAACGTAGAGATAAAAAAAGAACTATTTTAAATGGTTTTATTGGTGCCCATGTTGTTGTTCCTGGCCAAGGTTTATTAAAAGTTGCCTTATTTGATATATCAGAAGCAGGATTATCATTTGATTTAGATCCTGATTGGGGATTTTTTAAAGAAAAAGAGGAAGTTGCATTAAGATTTTATTTTAATCATCAAACTTATTTTCCATTTGAAATAAAAGTCACTAGTTCAAGATTAATTTCTGAAGAGGGTATAATTCGTCATGGGGCTACATTAATTCCAGATGCCGATAAGAATGAAACATTTTTTTATTTTACATACTTCTTAGAAAGTATAAGTAAAAACTTAAAAGTAGATAATGGTGATATTGCATTTACTGATCGTAAAGTTTAAATTTTACTAAACTCAATATAATAACTGACGCGTATGCGCTTGAGATTCATTTCTAGACATTAGTAGAGGACTCAGCTCCAATAAAAGAAGGTACACATAACCTTTTGTAGGAGAATATTGAGTGGCTAAAGTTAAGCGCAGAAAAATAGTAATAGATACTAACGTAATTCTTTTTGATGCCCTTGCAATTTGTAAATTTCAGAGTGCAGATGTGCATATTCCAATTTCAGTTATTGAAGAAATCGATAAATTTAAACGAGATTTGGGTGAAAATGGAAGAAATGCCAGACAATTTAGTCGATTTATAGATGTACTTAGAGAAAAAGGCTCTTTGTCAGGTGGGGTTCAACTTGAAAATAGTGAGACTTATATCTATGTAAATATTGATGCTCCCGCAGGTGGGCTATTGGTTGATGGTTTGCGCGAAGATAAAGTTGATAATCGAATTTTATCAACAGCACTTTCGCTTCAAAAACAATTTCCAAAATTTGCTGTTGAGTTAATTACAAAAGATATTAATTTGAGAATTAAGGCAGATGTTTTGGGAGTCAATGCAAAAGACTATGAGCCTGAAAATGCATCTTCGGACGAACTTTATGAAGGATATCAAGAATTAGATTTTACCTCTGAGCAAATTGATCGTTTTTATCAAGATAAACGAATTGCTCCACCTGAGGGATTAAAATTATATGCTAACCAATATGTCATCATGAAAAATAAAGGAAATTCAAATCACAGTGCTGTTGGAAGATACTCTTTTGCTGATAAAATGATTGTTCCGTTAATATCTCATGTAGATAATATTTGGGGAATACATCCCCGTAATATCGAACAAAGTTTTGCACTTGATTGTTTAATGAATGATGAAATTTTATTTGTTTCATTAGTTGGTAAAGCAGGAACGGGTAAAACTTTACTGGCCATCGCTGCAGGTTTATTTAAAACTTTGGATGAAGGAAAATTTCAAAGATTATTAGTGAGTCGTCCTATTTTTCCAATGGGGAGAGATATAGGTTATTTACCTGGAGATATTGAACAAAAATTAAATCCTTGGATGCAACCCATTTTTGATAATGTCGAATTTTTAATGGGTGCAGATAAGAAAGCCGCTGGACGCGCTCAAGAACTAATTAATCAAGGTATGTTGAATATTGAGCCACTTACATATATTAGAGGAAGAAGTATTCCTAAGCAATATTTGATAGTCGATGAGGCACAAAATTTAACACCCCATGAAATTAAAACTATAGTTACAAGAGCAGGAAGAGGAACTAAAATTGTATTAACTGGAGATGTGTATCAAATTGATAACCCCTATGTTGATGCAGCAAACTCAGGGCTAACATATTCTGTTGATAAATTTAAGGGACACCCAATATCAGCACATATCACTTTAACAAAAGGTGAGAGATCTGAACTTGCAGAACTTGCTGCAAATATTTTGTAATAACTGCTAATGATTAAGTCTGATCGCTTCGCGATTATATCAGACATAATCATGAGCAGTTATTTTCCTGTTTGTTGGGGGTGATTTTCAATCACCCCTTATTAAGATAACCCAAACTTTCGTTTGTGTTATCTTAATATCTGCTAATGATTAAGTCTGATCGCTTCGCGATTATATCAGACATAATCATGCGCCGTTATTTTCCTGTTTGTTGGGGGCGATTTTCAATCACCCTTTTTTGTGAACGCTTATAATTCAAAAAATTTAGATCAATTATTATTGGATTTTAGAAAATTTTATAATTGTGTTTTGTTGATCATAAATATTTTATTAATTTAATCTTATTAATTTCACGATAAAATTCAATATCATGAGAAACAATAGTTACAAACTGTCAACTTCGGGACTTAATGTATACAACTGGAGTCTTACTTTTTAAATAGGAATAAATTAATTAAATTTCAAGTAATATGCTTAAAAATTTTAATTAGATTAATTTATTTCAAATTTAAAAAAGGAGATTTTATGTTAAAAAAAGGAATAATATTAATTTTATTTTTTGTAAATGGAGTTGGTCACGCAGGTTGGTGGGAAGATTTCTTATATCATAGCATTGAGGTTAAACAAAATATTGGATTGGTAAATTTATCACCCCATAAAATAAAAACTGTTGCTGTTTTAAGAGAAAGTGTATCAAGTGCCGAATGTAGTCCCTATTATTCCGAAAAAAAAGAAGTTTTAAATCCTCTTGATGCCAAAGTAATATCTCAAAAAATAAATTGTAGATTTGATGATACACATGAGTATATGGAAATCTTTTTAATTAAAGATTATTTTGTTGCAACAATTAAAATTGCAATTGATCGCGAAGATATTTTGCAAAAGATGAAACCTGGTTTTCATTTTTATGTTGGTGAAGACTTAACAAGTGAAAATAAAAAAACTATAGATTTAGTAGAAAAAAATGAAGTATTACCTGAAGGTAGTGAAAATTCACCAGGGAAATGGAAATTCCGAGAAGTCAAAAAAACTAATGTCGCTTGGTTAGAAAAAATTGAAAAACAAAATATTGCTGATGCACATTATTTATTAACAATCATTATTTCAAAAGAAAATATATCCGATAAATTACAAAGTGAAATAATTGAATCTCACTATGGTGGTGAGTTTGATTTGGGATTTGATAAAGAAACTGGCATAAATAAGTTAACACAGCAACCTGCTTACAAAGAAACAAATGATCTTTTCATATTTAAAATTAATCTTCTTATTGGAAATAGTTTGTTTTTAAATACAAGTTTAAACTCATTTGTTTATTGTGATGAAAAAGGTTGTTATCTAAAGAAATAAAATATTTAAATAAGGAAAAATATGAAGAATCAAAAAACTATTTATAAGTTAAAAAAAAGTGATGAAATAAATTTGTTTATAATTTTAATGAGTGTTTTGAATTTGGTATCCTATAAAGCAAATGCTGATTGGTGGGATGATATTTTTAGTCCCAAAAAATCTGTTGTACAAAATGCTAGTTTCAATAATTTTTCAAATTATCAATTGAAGTTCGTTGCTAATTTAGGTGAGAATGTTTCTCACGACCAGTGTAAACCTTATCGATCAAGTCGCCAACTTTATTTAGAAAGCAAAACGAATGGAGTAATTCATCAAGAAGTTAAATGTAATTTTGGCCATCGAAGTGGAGTAATTGCATATAAGTTAGCAGATTATTACATTGGGTCTTTTGAAATTCCTGCTCACAACCAAGATGTAGTTAACAAAATAATTCCAGGATTTAAGTTTTACGTTGGTGAAACAACTGATAGCAATCAGTTTAAGGAAATTGAAGTAGTACCAAAAAATGAATATGTCGAATCTGGTGATATTGCAGCTGCACATAGATGGTCTTATTTAGATATTAAGAAAAAAAATATTGCGTGGATATCTGAAAAATTAAAATATTCAGGTTGCCGAGCCGATAACCCAACTTGTGAAGTTTATAAAGTTGATTTTGTAATTAATAAAGAGGGATTTTCAAATGAATATGTAAATGATCTAAAAAATAGTTCAAATAAGTACATCAACATAGCATTTGATAAAGATTCTGGTATTAGTCAAATTCATTCAGATCCTTTAAAGAGCAATGATAAATATTTTTTAACTGGAGATTGGATTTATGAAGGTGAAGCTATGTATTTTGATACCAATTTAAATTCAGAACTAACTTGCGATGATTTTGGATGTGAAATTAAATAAATACTGGTCTGTATTTTGCTTTTACTAACTTTTAGATATAAAAACTGGAAAATTATTATTTAAAAGAGTGTTGAATGAATTCTGACCACAATAAAATAACTAATTTTATAAAAGTGAAAAAAAGATATACAATTAGTATATTGATGTATGCACTTTTAACTGCAGTTGATTTATCATGGGCTTATAAAATTTCACAACAGCAACCTAAGCTTGTAGAAATCAAGACGACGTTTACTTTTTATTTTAATGAAAATTTATTTTTAAACTATGATCATTCATTAGTAAAAAGCACTGAAGACATTGCTAAGGATGAGTCTTTTGCATTCAAATCTTATATTAAAGAAGTAGGTTTAGTCACACCAGAATTACCTCCACAGCCGAAACCAAGTTTAAATTTGTTGCTTGCAAAAGGTGGTACTGGTGGAGGGACTGGAGATGTTTCTGGTGGTGATTCTGCAAATGCAGATTTAGAAATTACATTAAAAACAATTCAAGAAGTTCCGGATTTTTTATTAACTTCACTTAGTCATTTTAATGATTTTTATAATAATATGACTGAGGAAATTAAAAAAGATATAGACCCCATCATTGGAAATTTTAAATTAGTTGAGGTTCGAGATAAATTAATTAGTAATATTTTATCCCGAAAAATTAAATTTTATAAGTCTGAAGAATGTTTAATTGAGGATGAACAGAACAACTTAATTTCTAAAGGAGCATGGGTTAAAGGGACCATTGAGGATGCTCAAATTTGTATATCTACTTCACATGCTCAATCAATGAGTATATTATCTTTACGAATGAGTTTATTAGCATTAATGTATCATGAAATTGCTCACCTAGTTTTTACAAACAACCATGAAGCTATTAATGAGTTTCAAGATTTTATTGAACTCAATAAAGATTTTTTTGTTACAAATAAGGAAGAGATATTTTCGTTCTCCGTTCAGGTTGGTAAAATATTTATACATCTAAAAAATTTACTGACTGATCCTATTAAAGATTTAACTTCAAATTTAAAAAACATGATTACGGATATTAATTTATTAAATTTATATTCGAATCGATTAAAAAAGAGAGGATTATTTTTAACTATAGATTCAAAAAATTTAAATACTTTTATCGAAGAGTATTTAAGTATTTCTCGAATTATGAATAATTCAAGTTTAGTTTATTCTAATAATAAATTAAATTTACAAAAAATGATTTACCAATTAGTATCTGTATTTGTTAAATTTATAACAGAGTTACAACGGAGAGATTCTGTTTATGCAATTTACTTTGTTGATCAAATAAAAATGTTTTATAATGAAATTGTATTCCGTTTCTTAGATATAAACTTCTCAAAAGATAAAATCAGTGAACCCATTTGGCCCCAAGATTTAAAGTGTCAAATTACTTTAAAAAATAAAGAAAATAAAATTAAATATATTAAAACATTTAATTTGTTAGAACTGAGTGCGACGGCAGTTATCACTCGATCTGGTGTTCTTAATAGTTTCGTTCAAAAATTTAAAGAAATAAATTTAAATTGGACGACTCGTACAGACTCTCAAAGTATTTTTTTAGAACTCAACTTGGGTAATAAATTTAAAATGCTAGCCAATAATCATTGGATCTTTTCACCTAAAAAATATGATTTTGGCACTTTTCAATATCTAACATTTTTTGCTCCTCAGTTTAATAATCCAGTTGTGGCTGAGGCTGTTTCTCTAGATCAAAGTGAAAAAATAAAATTGAAATGTGAATATGAAAATATAATTGATAAACCTTTGATTCGAGCATTATATGACGAAAACGATAATTAAAAAATCGTATTTAAGTCAAAATTATCGTGATTTTTTAGTGAAGTTTCTTAATGAAAAAGGGATTGTAAAAGGAATTAACTCTTACCTTGCAAACATTTTAAATAGCTCAACTTCATTAATTAGTCATATTTTTAGTGATAAGCGACAATTATCAATGGAACAGGCATTTCTTCTCATTCGCAAGCTAGAAATGTCGTCCCAAGAGCAAGAATTATTTTTAGCCCTCTTGCAATTTGAGCGCAGTGGTTCTTATGAAATGAAAAAATACTATGAGGAGCGTATAGATGAGCTCCGTGAAAAAATTTTACAAGTCGCAAGTCTTTTTAAAGAAAATTCTGTTATATTATCAGATGAAATTAAGTTTATTTATTATTCTGATTGGTCTTTCAGTGCTGTACGAATATTAAGTACTTTGCCAATTGAAAAAACGCCTGAATCATTTTCAAAATTTTTAAATTTGCCACTTAAGCGAATTGAAGAAATTATTAACTTTTTACTGACTAATAAAATATGTGTATTAATAAATGGGAAATTAGAAAATAACAGCAAAATAATATATCTAGACAAGCTAGATCCATTAATTAAACAACGTCAAATTTCGTGGCGGTTAAAGGCTATTGAGTCCATGGATAAGGGAAATAGTGAAAATATTAATTTAACTTTTCCACTTTCAATATCCACTCATAATCGGAAAAAAGTAAATCAAATTATTATAGAGGCTACTGAAAAAATTAAAAATCTTGTTAATGATGAACCCCCAGAAGAATTTTGCTGTTTAAATATAGATTGGTTTCAAATCAAATAATCGATTATCAATCACCTCGAATTAAGAAAAAAAATTCTCTTCTCTAGAGAAAATTATTGTAATAAACGATTCAAAATAATGCACTTTTTTAAAAGTATCAAACATCTAAAAGAAAATTAAATAATTAATTATTTGATTAACAAAAATACAAAACATATCTAATTGTATTATTTATTAATTTTAAACTCAATTTGATTCACTAAGTTTTTTTCTCAAAATGAATCAATTCATATATTAATAATGCTAATGTTTTATTTCAATGGAACCGATAATACCTTTATATAGTTTTTAAAAAAAAGAATATCGGAGGTTTGAAATGGATTTAAAATTAAATATAAAAAATAAGTGGGTAGCCATTTTTTATTTGATATTTATTTTAGTAAATTTAAATGCATGTCAAAGACCGAATCTTGAAACTCATAACTCTTCTATTGTTTTCGATATCCCTCAGCGTAAAAATTTAAAATTGCAAAAGAGCATAAAACAAAGCTTAAATATTTTTGAAGTTAATTCTCAACTCACTCATCTTTTTGTAAATATTAAGGGAGAAGGGATTGCTGAAGCAATCGTTTATCAGTGGGATTATTGCAGTGAATGCGCAGTTCAAGTGCCTTTAAGTTCTGTGACTTTAATGGCACCAAAAGGAAAATCACGATTGATTCAAGTTCTTGCTATATATGAAACTGAGAATTCAACGGATTCAACTTCATCATCCTCTGCAACCGAGTTTAACTATGGAGATACGTTAAAAGATTTTACACTGGATCAAGAAAATGTTGTCATTTCTATTAAGCCAATTGCAAATACTGGTTCTTTAATAAGTGGAAGTGTCAGTGGCCGCTTTTTAACTTCGGTAAATGATGGTCCAACTGGTAAGCTCATGATGAGATATAGTCCTCCTGAAGGCCGTCCTAAAATGACTTTGAGTAAAAGTGCAATTTTATCAGGTTGGTTTAACCTTTTTGTATTAGAAGGGGTGCCTTTTGATTATGAGTTGGAATCCGGTAAAGTTTTATTTTCACAACTTGATTTGAGTTCGTCACTTTTAAGTCCATCTTCTCAAGTTGGAAGAGTTAAGTTACCTCAAAGAACAGAGTCTTATACAAATGAATCAGGTCAGACTGTTACGAATACTCGTGAACCAGAAATTGCAGTATTTGGCTTTTTTGGAGATTCTGCTTTTACCTCATCTAAAAAAGCATGCACAGCTAAAATATCTTCTATGACTTCATACACTGGTTTATATGCAGGAACTTCAACGACAGTTCCTTTAGGAGTTGGTTATAACAGTTTTAATGCAACTATAACTGATACTAATAAGGTTATGTTTTATACACAGGATTGTTTAGAGTCAGATTTTGCAGATGGTACTCTTTTTTTAAATACTATTGGGGTTTTGCCTTCAAATGCAAAGCATGGATCAGACTCTTTAGCTAATTTTTATATTCCATTTCAATTTTATTTTGACTTAACGAATCCTGCGAATGGTTCAAGTCCATTTAAAATGAACTATACTACAGTCGACCAAAAAATAAATTTATCATTAAAACTTTTACCTCAGTTAAATCAAGCTTTAGAAGGTATCGCATTTTTCAAAAATACATTTGGCGTTTCTCCAAAAATTTCAGATCGAGGTTTAGATGGTATTCCCTGTGATAAATTATCAAGAGGAGAAATTGCTGGATTTTCAGAAGTTCAAAGAGTTATATTTAATTCAACTCAACTTGAATATAATACACAAATTAATTTACCACAAACCGAATATACAGCAAAATCTTTTCAAATTGTAGTTTGTCCTTTTAAAAATGGAAATTTTATTGCTTCTAGATTTTTTATTGATGGAAAATATTTTAATGGGCAAGACAATAATTCTGGTGGGTCAAATCCTGGAAGTGGAGGAGGTGATCCAGGAAATAATACGAATACAATGCCTTATTTAAGATTAGAAGGACTTTATAATTATAAACAATGGGTATTTAATTCGTTAATTCAAATGAAACCTCTGGAAACAAATTCATGTTTGCCTGTACAATTTAAAACTTATATGTCAGGAAATAATTTTGGATCACAGCCTTATAATTTGATTAATCAACTGTCGATTTCAAATCCAAGTTCTCAATATAAATTATATCCATCGCAAATTACATGTGGGACTGTGGGTAGTGAAGTAAACTCTGTAACTATAAATTCTGGAAATTCCTCTTCTTCGACTTATTATCTTAAAGTTACAGACTCAAATATTAGTGAAGTTTCATTTAATTTTAATTTAGTAAGTGCAAATGTCAGTACTCCAGAAGTGAATTATAGTAGTGATGGATCATTTTACTTAAGTAATAATTCATATTTTTTAAAGTATGAAGCAGTTCCACAAATGCTTAATTCTGTTTGTTATCCAACTAAGATTTCCTTGAGAAATAATTGGGATGGTAATGTTATTTCATCGGGGTCATTTTCGCAGTTTACAGTTGATTTAATTAGTTCAAATAATGATGTTCAATTTTTTAACTCTTCAAGTTGTGCAACCAATAGTTTAATTTCCTATGTTAATATGTATAATACTGGAAGCTCGGATTTATTTTATATGAAATCAAACTTGGCTGTGTCTGAAAGTCAAGTGACAATGACATCTTCAAACTCAGGTTTTAATTTAGCATATCTCCCACTGAAAATATATAAATCAAATGGTACAAATACTCCATCTCAAATCATGATAAGTACCAATAATTTTAATAATGTTGGCAGCTGTATACCACTGGATATTTTTGTAATGAATACTTTTGGTGCTCCAGTTGTTGCATCCTCTGCAATTGGAATTAACTTGTCTTATACTGGTAGTTTTACTGGGGATTTTTATTCGAATTCAAATTGTATTAATGGAACAACGATAACATCTACTGGAATAGCAGTGAATAACTTAAAAACCAGTATCTACTATAAAGCAAATAGTTCTGGATTTGGGGCTTATAACTTTGTCACAACAGGAACAACAATGGCAGTGACAACGGCATCTTACAATGTCAATTTTAATCCAAATCCAAATATATCTGGAACACCCAACCCATCTCAAACACCTGCGCCGTCAGCAACACCAACTGTGGCAGTTCAAATTTGGAAAAAATGGATCACAGATACTTGTCAGCCAATTTCTTTTTCAAATATTGGTACAACTTCGAAATCTGTGAATCTTAATGTTACGACAGGTTCAAACTCTGGTTCTATAATTATTTATGATACTTTTTCTGAATGTTTTGCGAGTTCAAGTACATTTACCAATCCAATAACAATTGCAGCAAATAATTCAAAAACATTATATGCTAAACCAATACTTGGCGCAGGATTATTTGGAAATGCCAATATAAATATAACTGGAGATATATCACAAAACTACTTTATTGATATAAGTAAATCGACAGATAGAATTTCTCTTATCCCAAATCAAATTTCTTCTAATATGAATTTGTATTTTAATTCTGTAACTACGGGGCAAACCCATACTTGTGGTTTAACTTCAGCTGGTGCGATATATTGTTGGGGTGGAAACGGTGCTGGTCAATTGGGTAATGGAACGAATAATAATCATTCTATTCCTAAGCTTATCACAGCAGGAACAAATGTATTTATTAAAATATCAGCTGGTTCTTATCATACTTGTGCAATCAACAATGTTAATAATGTTTTTTGTTGGGGATTAAATAACTATGGTCAATTGGGCACTGGATCTACAATTGCTGCAAATACTCCAGTTCAAATAAATTCAGGTAATCAATACAGTGATATTTCAGCCGGAGAAGATTTTACATGTGGAGTAGAAACCTCAACATCAGATGTTTATTGTTGGGGTAAAAATAACAATGGTCAATTAGGAATAGGTAATTTGAATGATCAACTTTCACCCATTACTCAAGGCACACTTGATTTTAACAAAGTCTCTGCTGGATTTGGATATGCTTGTGGAATTACGGTTGGTAATACTGCTAAATGTTGGGGATTAAATTCATCTGGTCAATTGGGTGATGGTTCAAATGTTTCTAGAAATGTCCCTACTGCTTTAAACTCTGGAATTAATTTTATAGATATTACAACAGGAGTATCACACACATGTGCAATTGATACTTCAAATAAAGTGTATTGTTGGGGTAATAATAGTTTTGGCTCGATAGGAGATAATACTACAACCATTAGGTTTTCTCCCGTTGCAAGTTTAGGTGTTGGGGGAGGAGTAGCTCTTTCATTTTCAAGCATTAGTGCTGGTTATAATTTTACTTGTGGTGTTCAACTTTCAACTGGAGCAGTTTATTGTTGGGGAATAAACAATCTAGGTGAGTTAGGTATAAATTCGACGTCTAATTCTACAACTCCTGTTTTAATATCACCGACCCCATTTAACGGTGCTGTTTTGGCGCAAAAAATAGATGCGGGATATAACTCAGTTTGTGCTTCTAATGCTAATTCATTCGATTCTATTCAATGTTGGGGTAACAATAATTTAGGTCAGCTTGGAAATGGTGAGTATGATGTATCCCAATTTAAAATTAATGATATGTTAAGTTTTAAAGATTTGCGATTTGAAAACAACTCGGTCTGTAAACCATTAATTCTTGGGTTTACAAATTTTAAGGAGGAGTTACGACCGGTATCTGCTGGAACGCAACTTTTCTTGGCCTTTACAGCCCTTAATAACTCAACACCAATAAGTCCGACTTCTTTTTTTAGAATTTATAATGATGGAAGTTGTACTTCTGAATTGCCACGTGATGGCGGAAACACTAACGTATATCAACTAAATATCGCAACAAACGCATCGTCATCAGTTGTTTACTTTAAAGCAGATAGCGGTCTCCCTGCACAAAATACAAAACTTTATTTAGCTAAAACAAATAGTCCATCAATCAATGATCAGATGGTCTTTTTTAACACAGAGAATTTATTTGATAAAATAAATATAAATATTACCAATGGTACAAGTTTTGTTTTCAACACCTGCCAACAAGTGACCTTTCAAGCTCGTAACTTTGATAATTCAAACAGAACCACTTTACCATTTGATGTTCCTTTCTTTTCTCATATACACACTGGAACTTGGTCTTTTTACGATGATGCTGATACTTCGTGTAGTAATACTCCATTAAATAATAATAACATTTCATTACTTACAGGGAGTGGTTCTTTATCAATTCGAATAAAAATGACAACAACAGGAAATAATACAATAGAAGCAAGTTCACCTTTTACATACAATCCTATTGTAAATCAGCTTAATTTTATTTCCACAACTCCTCCTTAATTTAAAAAAATTCTATATTTTTTTGATTAATGGTGGGGGATAGTACATTGTTGGACAGGAATATTTACAGATGCTAAAAGATCTATAGAATCTTTTATGCGATATTCATGACCAAAATATACTTTTTTGACATTTCCCAAATTAATTAACCTTTTGGCGCATGAAACACAAGGTAGGTGGGTTACAAAAACAATTTTTTCAATAAATCGTGGTGAATCACAATTTATGACTGCATTTTCTTCAGAGTGTAAACAACCACAATTTCCAGGTTCATCTCGATCGCATCCATTTGGCAATCCAGTGGCATTACCGTTATAACCAACAGCTAAAACTTTACGGTAGTCTGTACTTGTAATAACGGTTCCCACTTGAAGTCTTTTGCAAGTGGATCGTTTGGCAAGAGTAAAAGCTAATTCCATATATATGGATTCAAATGAGGGGCGTTGATTATTTTTTATCATTTTGAATACTACCTTTTACCTTTGTTAATTATCAATCACAAATGATCAAGTGCAAACTCTGTATGAAGTGCAGTTGCGGCTTCTTTTAAATGTATATCATCTATTACTGCAGATATTTTTATTTCTGATGTTGTTACTAAATGAATAGGAACATTGAGTTTAGAAAGCACACTAAAAAACCTAGCAGCTACTCCAGGGTGATTTCGCATACCCACTCCAACTACAGAAATTTTTGCCATTTTTTTTATAATTTCAGTTCCAAAATCAGAACCGTCGCCCAATTCCTTTAATGTTTTTTCAGCTAGGGGAAGATCTTCTTGTGTGACAGAAAAAGCCAATCGTTGGCCCTTTTCACCTTGGCTTTGTGTTATGATATCAACAACCACACCTTTTTCAGCGAGTTCCGTAAATAAGCTTGCTAAAAAATTTGTTTCAGGGGGGACAGGATATAATTTAAAAATTACAGTATTAGGGTCATGGGTTACACTTGATACAACTGCTTGTTCCATTATTTCTCCTTCGGGGACAATCCAAGTTCCTTCTCGTTCTTCAAATGTTGAACGTAAATGAATTCTAACATTATATTTTGCGCCAATTTCGACACTGCGAATATGTAATACCTTTGACCCCACAGATGCCATTTCCATCATTTCTTCAAATGAGAGCTTAGATATTTCACTAGCTTTTGGAACTAAACGAGGGTCTGCAGAACAAACTGCTGGGACATCTGTGTAAATTTCACATTGCCCACTCCCAAGTGCTGCGGCCAGAGCCACTCCTGTGGTATCAGAGCCACCTCGTCCTAGTGTTGTGATATTCTGGTGTTCGTCGATACCTTGAAAACCTGCGACTACAGGTATTATGTTTGACTCTAAGCACTTGTTCAAAACATCTGTTCTGATATTTGTTATTCGGGCTTTTGAATAAACAGAGTCAGTTTCAATTCCCAACTGAAAAGCCAATAAGGGTTGAGCCTTTAGACCTACTTTTTCAAGAGCAATTGAAAGAAGACCAACGGTGACTTGTTCACCTGAAGCTAATAATAAATCGTAGGCTGGGCCCCGAGAATAAGGGTCAATGCTTTGTGCAAGTCCCACTAATCGATTTGTTTCACCGCTCATCGCAGATACGACAATGACTGGTTTTTCTCCTCGCTCGACGTCTTTTTTAATACGAAGCGCGACATTCATAATTCGTTCACTTGTACCAACAGAGGTTCCGCCATATTTTTTGACTACAACCTGTGATTTTAAAAACTTGTTATTGTTACTTATAGTGGTTGAGGATTGCATATAACTTTTTACCTTACTCCATGTGCTTTAGATTCTAAAATTCCGTTATTAGACATTTCGATAAAATGTGCATTTTGTTTTATTTCATTAACAGATGTTGCGTTGAGGTAACTCATTCCACTGCGAATGCCACCAGTAATTTCAAGAATAACTTCTGATAATGGCCCTTTGATATGGACTTGAGTAGCTTCTCCCTCTGGAGCCATTCCCTCAGGAACTCCTCCACGCCAAGAAACTTGAGCCGATTTTGAGGCCATTCCTCTATAGAGCTTATGACCTTTTTTAATTTCGCCTGGAGTTTCAAGGACCCCAGAAAGCATTCCTCCAAGCATGACAGAACTTGCTCCTGCAGACAGTGCTTTAACAATATCGCCCGAAGTTCTTAAACCTCCATCGGCTATTATTGGAACATTGTAGGAATTTGCAACTTCAGCACAAAGTGCAATTGCGGTTAATTGAGGGACTCCACAACCTGTAATGATTCGAGTTGTACACATTGAACCTGGACCAATCCCAACTTTAATTGCATCTGCACCAGCTGAAATAAGATCTTTTGTTGCGTGGGGTGTTGCCACATTACCTGCGATCAGTTGGATTTTTGGATAGTTGGATTTGATCCACTCCATGGTTTCCATCATTTGTATTGAATGCCCATGAGCGATATCAATAGTTAAAACCTGAGTGCCTTCTAAAATAAGTGCAGCTGCACGCTCTTTAAAATCATCACTGACTCCTATGCTTGCAGCTAAAATTTTAACATTAGCTTGTTTCATAGCTTTAATTTGTTGAGCTTGGTTTTCAATTGAAAGAAATCGATGGATGATACCGACTCCACCCAATTTGTCCATGGCCATAGCCATTGGGGCCTCAGTTATTGTGTCCATATTCGCACTTATAACTGGAATTTCCATTTCAATATTTTTGGTAAAATAAGTTTTAAGTGAGGGGTCCTTTCGTGATCGAACCTCAGATTTACTAGGAACAAGGAGAACATCATCAAAAGTGAGCCCCTTTTCTTTTTTTGAAATTTCTGTCCATTTAAAAAATAATGCCATAAATACTATCTCCGCTAAACATTTAAAAATCTCAACCGGATATAATCAGCTAGTAATTTTGCCAATTCAAGTAAAAAGACTAGGATTTCTTTCAAAACTCGTTTAGAGTTACGCGAATTACACGAAAGGTAATATTAAAACATGAGCGAATTGTCATTTCACGAATTTGGTTTATCAGAAAATACATTAAAAAGTTTAGAAAAAAAAGGGTTCAAAGAACCTACCCCAATCCAAAAATTAAGTATCCCATGGGCAATTAAGGGATTCGATTTACTGGCCCAAGCACAAACAGGAACCGGAAAAACAGCAGCATTTGCACTTCCTTCTCTAAGCCGTTTAGATGCTAATCTTCAAGGCATACAAATTTTAGTTTTAGCTCCCACACGAGAGTTGGCTCAGCAGGTTGCTACAGAAATTCAAGAATTGGGCTTCTTTGATAAAGTTCAGGTAGCCACTGTAGTGGGTGGAAAATCCTATGCTATACAAAGAAAGCAAATTAAAACTGCTAAAATTTTAGTTGCAACCCCAGGTCGATTAAATGACTTACTTAACTCCGGTGAAGGGCTTACAAATTTCAAACCACAAATTGTAATTCTTGATGAAGCCGATCGAATGTTAGACATGGGATTTACAGAAGATTTGGAAGCTATCTTATCTCATTGTCCTGTTGAACGTCAGACTTTAATGTTCTCTGCAACTTTTCCAAAAAGTATAATGCAGTTAAGCAACAAGTATCAAAAACAAAACCGTAAATTTATTCAAGCTGAAAGCGCAACTGAAACTAACGAAAATATTGCCCAAAAATTTGTAGTGGTACCACAACATCTTAAAGAAGAAGCATTATTTAGATGGATTGATTATGAGCAACCTCAAAAATCAATTTTATTTTGCGAAATGAAAAAGGATGCAGACCATCTTGGGACTGTATTAATGCAAAGGGGTTATCGAGTATCTATATTACATGGTGATACAGAACAAAATAGACGTGAACAAATCATGAGATCATTTAGATCTGAATCCGCTGGTTTTCTAGTTGCAACGGATATTGCGGCTCGAGGCTTGGATGTTTATGACATTACTCATGTTATCAATTTTCAATTTCCAAGACACATTGATAGTTATGTTCATCGTATAGGTCGAACAGGAAGAGCCGGTAAAAAAGGAACAGCATTATCTATGATTTTACCTCGAGAAGTAAGACAACTTGAGAGAGTTGAACGTCATACTAAAGCTAAAGTTGAAAAAGTAAGAATTCCAACATTGACACAATTGAGAGACAAAGCCATTGATTCTTTACTTAGCCGTGTAGAAGCAATGCCGCTGGATCCAAAATTAGAATCACATCTTTTACAAAAATGGATTGAAAAAGATATGGATCAAGATTCACATCAAACATTAACATTAAAACTTATCCAAAGTTTATTAGGTGATAGATTTTTCTCTGGGCCTGAGACTATAGAAGTTGCACCTACATCACAAAGATCAACTTCATACAGTGGCGGTGGTGGAGGTTCATCTTCTCGTCGTGGAGGAGGCGGAGGCTATCGCCGAGACGAAGGTGGTCGTGGAGATTATAGAGGTGGTCGTAGCAGCGGTGGTGGCGGCGGCCGAAGCGGAAGTAGCGGTGGTGGATACCGCAGTGGTGGACGAAGTAATGGTCCAGCTGCAACTGGTAGTGGTGGAGAAGGTAGCCGACCTTCTCGCAGTGGAGAAGGTGGTGGATCACCTCGACGTGGCGGCGGATCTTTTTCAAGAAAAAATAATTTTGATTAATTGTTTTATATATCATTGAATTTATTTTGAGTTGAGATAGCGACTTAATTTAAATTTGAAAAAGGGAATTACCGTAAAGTAATTCCCTTTTTTTTCTAAAGTCATGTGAAAAATTTAAATTATGAATCAAAACTCAACTTTATCGTCGAAGAGTTTGAGCTTGTAAGGGTAAGGGTTCGTTTACATACCCAGCTCGAAGGGCCCAAAGGATTTTGCGATCAGTATTATTTATACAAAAACTTTCTTGAAGTATACTTACTCCTTCGAGAAAGTTTTTTTGAAAATAATCATTATATTTTCCCAAGTTGTGATTTTGAGGATTATAATTTTTACTAGAGTAAACAAAGGATAATAAAGTCGCCAAGGTCAGTGGTTGAGCTCCACAATTGTGTTTTGTCAAAATTAACCATGCCTCAAAAGATAACCGACCCAATTCAACAATTTCATTAACGTCTTCAGATTTAATAGAAAAACCCACAATACTTCCAGAGTTAACCACTAATTTTTTTGTAATAGAATTTATATTATTTTTAAAAGAAAACTTCCACAATAAATCAACTCTTTTTGGATTTTTATAAAATATTTTTAAAAATAATTTTACAATTGGATTTATTAGCAAATTTTTCATAGACATTCCATCTCGTGTTTTTTTAAAATGCGACTCATCCCATCTTAGCCAATTTAAAAAATCTAATAGTGCTTTTTTATTCATCCATAAATACTCATCTGATCTTTGCAAAAAATTTAGAATTTTTTTATTTTCACGAATTTTATTTGTGGAGTATAAATGCAATTGTGCATATTTATATTTTTTATTTAGATCCAATAGCTCATCATTCAAATTTTTAGAAAATGGCATTCTTCCATATGGTCTTCGATCCGTATTTCTCTTTAATATTACGGGTGATAATTTTTTAAATTCAGGTTTAGAATCTAACTTCCACTTAAGTGTTACGACAGGATAAAATCCATTTTTACCTTCGTTAAATTCAATTTTTCCAATTTCTTCCAAACAAATTTTATAATTTTCACTCAAAAGTATTTCAAGACTTTGAATAAGACTCCCTAAAGAAATCATTGAAGCAATATTTTTGATATTTAACTCATGCTTTCCTAATTCATTATTATATAAAACTATTATTAGATCTCCTTGAAATTCTATTTTAAAAGGCTGACAATTATCTCCAGATGGAATCTTCATTGCAGCACTTTCAATTTCTTCTAATTGAGTTAGTTTTAAATAGCTTTTAAAATCAAGATTTGAACTAGAATAAACTTTAAATGCCCCTTGAAATCTATTCATACAATTCACCTCAAAATAAATGTTCAATGTTTTAACTATTACTTTAACATTAAATTGATCTTTTTAAGAGTTTTTTAATTATCATGGATTATAATGAGAAAAAATCTAAATTTGAAACGGTCTTCGATATAAGAAGTAAGTTCTATAAATAATTCAAAAAAAATATTAAAATTAAAAAATTAAAGAATTGTAGGCTTTGGATTCATTTGTCGTTGAAAAACTGGTCTAGTTTGATACAGAGTTTTAGAAAAATTCATTAAAGTTGATGTCTGTTAATTCCTTTTCGGTTTTATTTTCATAACTAATAGTCTTGATTAGGTCGAGTGGAT
>SXGU01573565.1_pt1 | contig 26589 bp, 26 predicted proteins | sample 3174531 | NCBI WGS metagenome assembly SXGU01 (sample SAMN11356863, study PRJNA531348) | freshwater metagenome | isolation source: freshwater sample F1-140 | place: China: Fuxian Lake, Yuxi | collected 2017-12-25 | reverse complement strand
GCCCCAGTAAGCCCTTACCGCTTCAAGCAATTGGAAGGTTGCAACGATATTGGTTTGGATAAATGCACCGGGACCAGAGATGGATCGGTCCACATGGCTTTCAGCTGCAAAGTTCACCACGGCACGCGGCTGGTGTTTTGTCAAAAGCGCCGTAACTAACGTTTCATCGGCTATGTCGCCATGGATAAAAATATGGTGCGGGTTGCCTTCAAGCGACGTTAAATTTTGTAAATTGCCAGCGTAAGTGAGCTTATCAAGGTTAATCACGAGCTCGTCAGAATCTGACAGCCAGTCCAAGACGAAATTGCTTCCGATGAAACCTGCACCGCCGGTCACAAGAATGGCCATGGTAGAAGGGCGTTTGCCAAAAGTTGTAATTCACAGAAGTGTAAAGTGTTTTTGGTTTTTATCGCTAGGATGCGGATCGCAGACAATCCTCTGTAATTTCGCATAACTCTTGGAGCGTAAGGCGATGGCAAAAGGAATGATATTGGCAGCCGGGCAGGGCACGCGCGTGCGACCCTTGACGCGTGACTTGCCTAAGCCCATGGTGCCGATTTTGGGTAAACCAGTGATGGAGTACCTGATTGAACATTTGGCCCGGCATGGGGTGACAGAAATCATGGTGAATGTCGCCTACCACCACCACAAAATTGAGGAGTACTTTGGTGACGGCAGCCGCTGGGGCGTCGAAATAGGTTATGCATACGAAGGGGTTCGCGAATTCGGTGATATCTTGCCGCGACCCAAAGGGTCTGCAGGAGGGTTGCGCAGCATCCAAGACCAAAGCGGGTTTTTCGATGAAACAACGATTGTGTTGTGTGGGGACGCTTTGATCGATCTCGATATCACTGCGGCCTTGGCAGAGCACCAGTCCAAAGCGGCTATCGCCAGCGTCGTCGCGATGGATGTCCCTTTGGCGGAGGTGCAGTCCTACGGTATCGTCGTGGCCACCAAAGACGGGCGAATCGAGTCATTTCAAGAAAAACCGCAACCCCAAGACGCCAAGTCAACGTTGGCGAGCACGGGAATTTACATCTTTGAACCAGAAGTGCTGGAGCTTGTACCCCAAGGCCAAACGTACGATATTGGTAGCCAGCTTTTTCCGCAACTGGTGTCGCATCACAAAGCCTTTTTTGTCCAAAACCGCCCGTTTCATTGGATAGATATTGGCCGCGTAAGTGATTACTGGTCCGTTTTACAGCGGGTGCTTAACGGCGAAATAGAGGCTATGCCCATGCCAGGTAAACAAGTGCGCCCCGGCGTATGGGTGGGAATCAATACGGCTGTGGATTGGGATCAGGTCACCATTGAAGGGCCGGTCTACATTGGATCTAGCGTGCGCATTGAGCCAGGCGTCAAAATTATTGGTCCTTCGTGGATTGGGCATGGAAGCCTGATTCGATCGGGAGCCACAATTACCCGCAGTGTTTTGTTTGAGTACACGCGCATTGCCGCAGAAATGCATTTTGAGGAAATGATTGTTTCGCGCCATTACTGCGTCGACAGGCATGGTGAAACGCTGTATGTTGGCGATGAAACTTCCCCTTTGCGTTGGGGCGATGCGCGGGCTTCGACTTAAGCCCAGACTCAGTGATCGCGCGAAATTGACTGGTGGGCTAGGGCAATCAAGCTCGCTTTATAAGGGGTTTGCGGCAGCAGCTCTACCGCAGCAACGGCGCGTTGTGCCTCTTGTTGCGCAGCTTCGAAGGCTACGGTGAGCGCCCCCGTGCGCTGGACAATAGCGACGACATTGTCTAAAAGGCTGACATCCCCATTTTCTATGGCGCTGCGGATGACGGAACATTCGGGAGCGGTGCCACGTTGCATGGCCGCAATCAAGGGCAAGGTGGCTTTGCCTTCGCGTAAATCATCGCCGAGGTTTTTGCCCATGCGTTTGGCATCTCCCGCGTAATCAAGGACGTCGTCAATCACCTGAAACGCGGTGCCTAAGGCCTGCCCGTAATTTGCGCAAGCGGCTTCAAGAGTGGGCGAAGCGTCTGACAAAATCGCGCCAACGCGGGCGCTGGCTTCAAACAACTTAGCGGTTTTAGATCGTATTACCTGTAAATACCCAGCCTCACTGAGTTCTGCGTTGTGCATATTCATCAGCTGCATCACCTCACCTTCGGCAATCGTATTGGTCGCGTCGGCAAGCACCTCCATGATGCGCATATTCTGGCCATCCACCATCATTTGAAAGGCGCGGGAGTACAAAAAGTCACCTACCAAGACGCTTGCAGGATTGCCAAATTGGGCATTTGCGGTGGCTAAGCCGCGGCGCAGCGTCGACTCATCAACGACATCGTCGTGCAAGAGGGTCGCGGTGTGAATGAACTCCACTACTGCTGCCATGTTAAAACGCTGTTTGCCTGTGAATCCTAAAGCCCCGCAGCAAAGCAAAAGTAGAACCGGTCGCAGACGCTTACCCCCAGCGGAGATGATGTATTGCGACACGCTACCCACCAGCGGAACGTCAGAATGAAGGCGCTGGGCGATCACGGAATCAACCTGCCGCATGTCGTGCTCGACGATGGAGAGTCCTGAAACAGGACGGGGCGGGGGGGTCAGCAAGGCCATTGTGGGTAGTTTTTTGCAATTATAGGCAGCGCCTAGGCCTTTACAAAGTAGAAAACAGGTGGTTTGCCTTGCCGGAGCTGCAATGTTATACTCTTTGGCTCTGTGGAAATCCGTTCACAGGTTTCAAGTCGAAGAGGTCAAAATGTACGCGGTCATAAAAACCGGCGGCAAGCAATATCGGGTTGCGGCTGGCGAAAAAATTAAAGTAGAACAGATTGCTGCGGACGTAGGCCAAGAGATTGTGTTCAATGAGGTTTTAGCAGTCGGAAACGGCGCTGAACTTAAAGTTGGCACACCCTTGGTGTCCGGTGCAACAGTTACAGTGACAGTCTTGTCACACGGTAAGCACGACAAAGTGCGTATTTTTAAAATGCGTCGTCGTAAGCACTACCAAAAACGCCAAGGGCACCGTCAGCAGTTCACAGAATTGCAAATCGGCGCGATTGTCGCTTAAAGGACGTAGGTTATGGCACAGAAAAAAGGCGGCGGCTCTACGCGAAACGGGCGCGATTCGAAGCCCAAAATGCTCGGTGTAAAAACCTTTGGTGGTGAGTTGATCAGCGCAGGCGCGATCATTGTTCGCCAACGTGGTACCAAGTTTCATCCCGGAACCAATGTCGGTATCGGTAAAGACCATACCTTGTTTGCTCTGGTTGATGGACACGTTTCGTTCGCTATCAAAGGCGCACTGAACAAGCAAACAGTGAGTGTGACGGCTGCGGCATAAACTGCAGCCAGGCTCACCCCATAACCCTGCGCCGAGAAGCGCGGGGTTTTTTATTTATAGATTCGAGTAAACCATGAAGTTTGTAGACGAAGCCTACATTGACATCTCCGCCGGAGATGGTGGCGCCGGCTGCGTCTCCTTTCGGCATGAAAAATACAAAGAGTTCGGCGGCCCCAATGGGGGAGATGGGGGGCGGGGTGGGCATGTGTATGCGGTTGCCGACTCCAACCTCAATACCCTGGTGGACTTTCGCTTCTCGCGCCGACACGATGCTAAGCGCGGAGAGCACGGTATGGGTTCTGATATGTTTGGTGCAGCGGGCACAGACATCACCTTGAAAATGCCGGTGGGAACCATCATCACAGACGCTGAAACAGGCGAAGTACTTTTTGAATTGTTGGTGCCCGGTGAAGTGATCACCATTGCCAAAGGCGGTGATGGCGGGTTTGGTAATTTGCGGTTCAAAAGCGCCATCAACCGTGCGCCTCGACAAAAAACGCCAGGTTGGCCAGGCGAGAAAAAAAATCTCAAGCTTGAGCTTAAAGTGCTCGCCGATGTGGGCCTGTTAGGGATGCCTAATGCGGGTAAATCGACACTGATCACAGCAATTTCCAATGCCAGGCCCCGTATCGCAGACTATCCCTTTACAACCTTGCACCCTAACTTAGGCGTGGTTCGCGTTGGCCCTGAGCAAAGCTTTGTGGTGGCAGATTTGCCTGGACTGATCGAAGGTGCTTCCGAAGGCGCAGGCTTAGGCCATTTATTTTTAAGGCATCTCCAACGCACCCGCTTGCTTTTGCATATTGTGGATGTCGCCCCGTTTGACGATGGAATTGACACCGTGGCTCAAGCCAAAGCCATTGTCAATGAGTTGAAAAAATATGACGACGGGCTGTACAAAAAACCCCGCTGGTTGGTTCTCAATAAATTGGACATGGTTCCCTTAGATGAGCGCGAAGCGTTGGTGAAAGATTTTGTAAAACGGTTTAAGTACAAGGGGCCTGTATTTGAAATTTCTGCTTTGACCCGTGAAGGTTGCGAGCCACTTATCAAATCGGTCTACAAACATATCAAGGCGCAACAAGTCGCAGAGCAGCCCCATATTGAAATTGATCCCCGATTTTTGGCGGCGGCCCCAAGCCCCGTCGAAGACGCTGGAGCCGAGTGAAATCTATTGCTGTCTAAGGTGTTAAGACGTGATGCTGATCTTTGACGACTATGTCTGAAAATTCAAATTCTGTGGTGTTGCGTGATGCCAAGCGCATTGTTGTGAAGGTGGGCTCTAGTCTGGTTACCAATGACGGACGGGGCCTGGACGAAGCCGCTATTGGAGAATGGTGCCGTCAGATGGCGCACTTGGTTCACCACAAATGTGAAATCATCATGGTCTCCAGCGGTGCCATTGCGGAAGGCATGAAGCGCTTAGGCTGGACGGTGCGTCCCCATGCCGTTCATGAACTTCAGGCGGCTGCAGCTGTGGGACAAATGGGCCTGGCCCAGATGTATGAAACCAAGCTGCGTGAAAACGGTTTGGGGAGCGCCCAGGTTTTGCTCACCCATGCCGATCTTGCCGATCGCGAGCGTTACCTCAATGCCCGTTCGACGCTACTGACACTGCTCAAGTTGGGCGTTGTACCCGTGATCAATGAAAACGACACGGTGGTCAACGATGAAATTAAATTTGGTGATAACGACACCTTGGGCGCATTGGTTGCCAACTTGGTTGAGGCCGATGCCTTGGTGATTTTGACGGATCAAAAAGGCCTCTTTACGGCAGACCCGCGCAAAGACCCCTCTGCTTCTTTAGTCCATGAAGCCCAAGCGGGCGACCCTGCACTTGAAGTGATGGCCGGTGGCGCCGGCAGCAGCATTGGGCGGGGTGGCATGCTTACCAAAATACTGGCCGCCAAACGGGCTGCGGGTTCAGGAGCGTCAACGGTGATTGCTTGGGGACGTGAGCCAGATGCGTTGATACGCTTGCACCTTGGTCATGCGATTGGCACTCTGTTAGTCGCCCCGACGCTTAAAACACAAGCCCGCAAGCAATGGATGGCCGATCACCTTCAAATGCGTGGCGCTGTCACGGTGGACGCTGGCGCAGCGAACAAGGTGCGCGACGAAGGAAAGAGTTTGCTCCCCATCGGCATGGTCGAGGTCGAGGGCGATTTTTCGCGCGGGGACGTCATCGCCATACGTGACCCCGCAGGACTAGAAATTGCCCGAGGATTAGCGAATTATTCCAGCACCGAAGCGCGACTTTTGTGTCGTAAATCTTCGGCGGCGTTTGAAAAACTTTTGGGCTATGCCGCCGAACCGGAGATGGTTCACCGCGATAACTTAGTGCTTATGCGCTAAGCCTTGGGGCGGCCTTAAATGCCGCCATTTTTAATGCGCGGCGTTTTCCCACTGAGTATTTTGACCATCTCATTGGGCCGGTTAGCGATGCCGCCATCACAAGCGCCTTGGCGTGCAATGGCCATAGCGTGTTTGGAAGGCAGGTTGCTATTCCAATCTTTCCAAGACGGGGTCGCGACTGGCTCCCACGTGCCTTGCGAAGTCCAGCGCGCATAGGTTTTCACTTCTGCGCTCGTGCATCGAACCCCTTCATAGGCGGCGTTTACCGATCCGGTGCTGTTGACCATGACAACCACATAGCGCATCACTCCATCAGACCCTAAGCGAATCGTATTGGGGTCTATTCCAACCTTAAGCGTCACGTAGGGCGGCATATCAACCGGGAGCAGTTTTTTGCTAGAAAAAACGGGGGCGGAGCCGGCATCTTCTTCAACCCAGTCGGCTGCGTCAATAGACGTGCCAACCAAGGCATAGGACGCTGGGCATATCAAAAAACAAAGAGCAAAAGTCCATGACTTATTCATAAGAAGACGGAAGAGTGTGATTGGGATCGCCGTCTTGCTGGGACTGGCGCAAAAAACGCGTACGGGTTTCAAATCGCGGCAGGAAGCGAGAAAGCTCGGTTAAAGCCATTTCGTAGACGTCACGTTTGAAATCAACGACTGCATCCAGTGGCACCCAGTAATCATTCCAGCGCCAAGCGTCGAACTCTGGGTGGTCTGTTGCGCGCAGGTTTAGATCTGAGTCAAACCCTGTCAATTGAAGCAAAAACCAAATTTGTTTTTGCCCTTTGTAGTGGCCCCGCGCATCGCGGCGGATGTATCTGTCTGGCACCTCGTAACGCAACCAGTCTCGGGTACGGGCAACGATCGCAACATGCTCCGGTTGGAGGCCTACTTCTTCATGCAACTCGCGGAACATGGCTTGTTCCGGGGTTTCTCCCCGGTCAATGCCACCTTGCGGAAATTGCCACGAGTGGGTACGTATGCGCTTGCCCCAAAAAACCTGATTTTTCTGGTTGAGTAGGATGATGCCGACGTTGGGCCGAAAGCCGTCCCGGTCAAGCATAATCAAACCCCAATTTTTAAACTTCGCCCATTATGCACGGCACACGCCGTGCGTGGGGCATCTCCACCGCACCGTTGATCAAGAGTCCCCTATGAAAGCTTCGCAATTTCTCATCTCCACCCTCAAAGAGGCACCCGCTGATGCCGAGGTTGCCAGTCACAAGTTGATGATGCGTGCGGGCATGGTTAAAAAATTAGGGGCTGGAATTTACAGCTACATGCCTATGGGTTTGCGCGTGATTCGCAAGGTGGAGGCGATTGTTCGGGAAGAAATGAACCGTGCTGGCGCCGTCGAAATCAGCATGCCCGTGATTCAACCGGCAGAGCTGTGGCAAGAGACCGGGCGATTTGAAAAAATGGGGCCTGAGTTATTGCGCATCAAAGATCGGCACGAACGCGACTATGTGGTGCAGCCCACCAGCGAAGAGGTGGTGACCGATATTGCCCGACAGGAAATCAAAAGCTATAAACAGCTTCCCAAAAACCTGTACCAAATTCAAACCAAGTTTCGCGACGAACGTCGCCCCCGCTTTGGCCTGATGCGCGGGCGTGAGTTCACGATGAAAGACGCCTACAGTTTTGACCGTGACCCGGCCGCTGCCAAAGCCAGTTATGACGTAATGGCGCAGGCGTATCGAAAAATCTTCGATCGCTTTGGCCTAACTTACCGTGCAGTCGCTGCCGACAGCGGAGCCATAGGTGGCGATCTCAGTGAAGAGTTTCAGGTGATTGCCGCGACCGGGGAGGATGCCATTGTGTATTCCACCAAAGGCAACTATGCCGCCAATATGGAAAAGGCCGAAGCTGCAGCGCCGGCAACAGTCCGCCCCGCGCCAAAACTCGCCATGGAAAAATTAGCAACTCCTGGCAAAAGCACCTGCGCTGCTGTTGCCGAAATGATGGGGTTGCTTTTAAAGGCGACGATTAAATCCTTGGTGCTCGCCACCGACGAGATCGATGAAAATGGGAAAGTGGTCAAGACCCAGGTTTGGCTATTGCTACTGCGCGGTGACCATGACATGAACGAAGTCAAAGTAGGTAAATTGCCAGGTTTGGCAGGTTTTCGCTTTGCAAGTATTCCTGAAATTGAGACGCACTTTGGCTGTAAACCCGGTTATCTCGGCCCCATCGGTTTACTTCAGCCGGTGCGCATGGTGGTCGACCGGGAAGTGGCTGTGATGGCTGATTGGATTTGCGGCGCCAATGTAGAAGACTTTCACATTACTGGCGTGAATTGGGGCCGCGATTTACCAGAACCCGAGACAGTGGCTGATCTACGCAACGTAGTTGCTGGCGACCCTGCTCCTGGCGGCCAGGGCGTTTTAGCCATTGAGCGCGGCATTGAAATCGGTCACATTTTTTACTTGGGAACCAAGTACAGCCAAGCCATGCATGCGACGTTTTTGGATGTGAACGGTAAACCGCAGTTCATGGAAATGGGGTGTTACGGCATCGGAATTACCCGCTTGCCAGCCGCTGCGATTGAGCAAAACCACGATGAGCGCGGAATTATTTGGCCCGATGCTTTGGCGCCTTTCACGGTGGTCTTGTGTCCGATCAGCCCAGACCGATTTGCCGATGTCAAAACTGCGGCTGACAGCTTGTACGCCGAGTTCGCTGCCTTGGGTGTGGACGTGATCTTGGATGACCGAGGAGAGCGCCCTGGTGCCATGTTTGCCGACTGGGAACTCATTGGTGTTCCCCATCGTATTACCTTGGGTGACCGAGGCATTAAAGAAGGGTTGGTCGAGTACCAGCACCGCCGCGATACTGCTGCGACCAGCATCCCCTTGGGCGAGGTGGTTGCCTTGGTTCGTGAACGTTTAAAGGTCTAAGGCCATCGCTGTGTTTCTGGCGGAGTCAACCCGGCGCTGTTGGCTCAAAGGGGCGGGTGCTGTGTTTGCACTCGCGGGTCTTGCGCCGGATATCTTTGCGGGCACTCAGTTGGAAGAGCCTTTGACCGACGCAGTCCGAAGTGCCTTAAGCGCCGCACTGCGCTCAGATCCCCCTCCGACTCCTGAATTCGCCCAACCCAGCGATGCGCTGCGTTACCAGCATTGGTTGGAGGACATGCATCCCCGGTTGTCCAAAAAATTCCCGCAGCCCCTGGGGCGAAAAGAGTTTTTGCAAACCGTTTGGTATGAAAGCCAACGCGCTGGTTTGGATGTGTCCTTGGTTTTGGGGCTCATCCAGGTGGAAAGCAATTTTCGAAAATTTGCCGTGAGTCGTGCTGGTGCTCGAGGCTTCATGCAGGTCATGCCGTTTTGGGTGCGAGAGCCATCGCGTGGCGACCCCAGCGTTTTGTTTCATTTGCAAACCAATTTGCGTTTTGGTTGCGTGATCTTGCGCCACTATCTAGACCGCGAGCAAGGCGATTGGGTTTTAGCGCTGGGGCGCTATAACGGCTCAAGGGGTCAGTTGCCTTATCCCCGCGCTGTGCTGGCGGCCCAGCGCCAGTGGCTGTAAAGATTAGGCGGGCTTGGTGCCCAAGGCTTGCAACAATTCACCGGACTCATACATCTCCATCATGATGTCTGAGCCACCGATGAATTCACCTTTGACATACAACTGAGGAATTGTCGGCCAGCTGCTGTATTCCTTGATGCCTTGGCGGATGCCATCGTCTTCAAGCACGTTGACGGTTTTCATGGCTTTGGTGTCCACTCCGCAGGCTTTAAGAATTTGGATGGCGCGGCCTGAAAAGCCACATTGGGGAAAGCTGGCATTGCCTTTCATGAACAAAACCACCTCGTTGGTTTTAACGAGGGTATCAATGCGTTGCTGTGCGTCGCTCATAGCGTGTCCTTTGGTACGGTAAATTCTAAAAGTGCCCAATTATTTCACTTCTTCGCATCAATCTCCGCGTTTTCTGCTCCATCTGTGTAAATGCGTGGGGTTTTTCAAGATAATCAAGCCCTTCTGACTCCATCTCACCTGACTCACGCCCATGAAAATCGCCAAAGACTCCGCTGTCACACTGCACTACACCGTGCGCACCCCACTGGGTAAAGTTCTCGAAGAGAGCCAAGAACCCATGGCGTATTTGCATGGAGGCTACGGAAACCTCTTCCCTAAAGTGGAGGATGCCCTTTTAGGGCAAGAGGTGGGCTTCCAAGCGACGATTGAATTGAGTGCTACCGATGCTTTTGGCGAGCGCGATGAAACATTGCTGCAAACCATTCCTAAAACGCAATTCCCTCCTGGGGTCAAAGTGGGCGGGCAATTGGAAGGCCAAGACTCCCAAGGCCACTCGCGGGCGTTTACTGTGGTCAAGATCAAAGGCGACCAGGTCCAGTTAGATGGCAACCATCCGTTCGCAGGTCAAGCGCTGCAATTTAAAGTAAAGGTCCTGGAGGTTCGCCAAGCCACAGATGAAGAAGTAGCCCACGGCCATGTCCATGGCGCCCATGGGCATCACCATTAAATAGGCATTGCGGTTGATGGTAATTTGCGCCTTAATGTCTTTAGGGGGTAAATTATTCTTTCTTTTTAAAAATAGCAACAATATTATGCCAATTTATATATTTAATTGGGATAAATCGCAATAGTCTGCGGGGCAAATAACGCCACAATCAAGTCTTTCATAGCTACTTTGACCTGAGAGACCCCATGCTTGCGCAACCATCTACCAAATACCAGGCTTTTCCCGCGATTCATTTGCCTGACCGCCAGTGGCCCAGCCGCACAATCAACCAGCCACCGATTTGGATGAGTACGGATTTGCGAGACGGCAACCAGTCTCTTTTTGAGCCCATGAACCTTGAGCGCAAGATGCGCATGTTTCGCACCGCCTGCCAAATCGGATTCAAAGAAATCGAGGTGGGATTTCCCAGTGCTTCGCAGACTGACTTTGATTTCGTCCGAAATTTGGTGGATGGGCAACATATTCCAGACGACGTCACGATTGAAGTCTTAACCCAGGCCCGTGGTGATTTGGTGCGCCGCACCTTTGCTTCCGTCGCAGGCGCTCGCCGCGTGATCGTGCATGTGTATAACGCCACCGCGCCGCTGTTTCGGAATGTGGTGTTCCAAATGAGCAAGTCACAAGTGTTGGAGTTGGCCTTGGACGCCGTTCGTTTAATTCAACAACTGGCCCAAGAGCACCCCCAAACCCAATGGGTCTTGCAATACAGCCCGGAACTGTTTACGTCGACCGAGCTGGAATTTGCAAAGGAAGTCTGTGATGCAGTGACTGCGCAGTGGGGCGCTACCCCGGCCAACAAGGTGATTTTGAATTTGCCTGCAACGGTGGAAGTCTCAACGCCTAACATCTATGCGGATCAAATTGAGTGGATGCACCGCAACCTTGCGCGGCGGGACAGCATTATTTTGAGTCTGCATCCCCACAATGACCGAGGAACGGCGGTTGCCGCAGCCGAGCTTGGCTTAATGGCAGGCGCAGACCGCGTAGAAGGCTGTCTTTTTGGCAATGGCGAGCGCACCGGCAATGTAGATTTGGTGACTTTGGCCTTGAACCTGTATACCCAAGGCGTCAACCCCGGTTTGGATTTTTCTGACATCAATGCCGTGGCGCGAACCGTCGAGCATTTCAACCAGTTGCCCATCCATCCTCGCCACCCCTATGTCGGTGATTTGGTTTTTACTGCCTTTAGCGGTTCGCACCAAGATGCGATTAAAAAGGGCTTTGCCGCCCTGGATAAAAAGGGGTTTTGGAATGTCCCCTATCTGCCGATTGACCCTGCCGATGTCGGTCGTACCTATGACTCCATCATCCGGGTGAACAGCCAATCAGGAAAAGGCGGCGTGGCGTATTTGATGGAAACCGAATTTGGGGTGGTGATGCCCAGGCGTTTGCAGGTGGAGTTCTCGGGCGAAGTCCAAGCCTACACCGATGCGCATGGCGGAGAAATGAGCGCTCAAGACTTGTGGGATTTATTTTCAAAAGCGTACCTTCATACGACGCAGCCCTTGAACTTGGTTGAGCATCACTTGATCGATGACGGCCTAGGGATTCGATTGGAAGTGCAAGCGGGCGGGGTGACCCACACCCTGAGTGGGCGTGGCAATGGCCCTATAGACGCGGCGGTGCATGCGCTTCAAACGCTAGGTATCCATGTCCAAGTGCGAAGTTTTGAAGAGCGCTCGGTCAAAGCCAGTGATGACGCAGGCAACGCCCATGCCTGCGCATTTTTGGAGTTGGTCCATTCCAAAGGTGCAGGCGTGGAGCGCTTTGGTGTGGGCATGGACACCAACATCGTCACAGCCTCTATCAAAGCGCTGATCAACGGCGTGAATCGCTTGGGCTTGGGTTAAACCATTGGCCTGCGCTGCAGCGTTCAATCCCTGCCAAATCCTGGCGGGACTGAACACTAGAAAAACCGGCGTGGGTTAAAAACGCACACACCGCATTCGCTTGGTCGTAGCCATGTTCCAAAAGCAGCCAGCCGCCATGTGTGAGCGCGGTGCTCGCTTGCAGCGTAATCGTGCGCAAATCGTCTAATCCATCGGCTCCGCTTGCTAAGGCCATTAAGGGCTCGTAGCGTAATTTTTCCAAGTGAGCGTCTTGATTGGCAATATAGGGGGGGTTGGAAACGATCAGGTCAAAAACTGCGTTGACAGCGGTGAGCCAACTGCCTTGCAGGAAATCCACATCTAAGCCTAAGCGGCTGGCATTATTTTTTGCAACCTCAAGCGCATCTCCACTGTAGTCGAGCGCGTGCATTTGGGTCGTCGGACGGTTCTGCTTCAAAGCCAAAGCGATTGCGCCGCTGCCGGTCCCCAGATCGATCACCCGGGCTTGGCTGTCTTTCGGTAAAAGTTCCAAGGCCCACTCCACCAGCGTTTCAGTATCCGGGCGCGGTACCAGTACGCGGGCATCCACAGCCAAGTCGAGCCCAAAAAATTCTTGGTGCCCCGTGATGTAGGCAAAAGGCTCACCGCTGAGTCGGCGTTTCAGGGCTGTATTAAAGCGGTTTTGAGATGCGGCATCCAATGTGTCAGTGTCATGGCTTAACAACCACGCACGTTCAGCGCCCGTCCCGCCCAGCGGCAAGCGCCCCAGTGCAAATAAAACCAAAAGTTGGGCATCAAGTCGATCCAACCCTTGGGCCATGGCATAGGCAATCGCTTGCGTGGTGGTCACGCTAATCCCACCTCTAAAGCGGCGAGTTGCTGGGCTGCTTCATAGGCTTGAAGCGCCTCAACGACATCACCCAAGTCGCCTTCCATGATGTTGAGCAATTTGTACAAGGTGAGGTTGATGCGGTGGTCGGTAAACCGGCCTTGTGGAAAGTTGTAAGTCCGGATGCGGTCACTGCGGTCTCCCGTTCCAATCAAACCTTTGCGCTCGGCAGCATCTTTGGCGGCGCGTTCGCTACGGTCTTTTTCATGGATACGCGCCGTCAATACTTTCAAAGCCTGCGCTGTGTTGCTGTGCTGGCTGCGTCCGTCTTGGCATTCTGCGACGATACCGGTGGGCAAGTGAGTAATACGAACCGCTGAGTCGGTTTTGTTGATGTGCTGACCGCCTGCGCCACTGGCGCGGTAGGTGTCAATGCGCAGATCGGCAGGGTTGATTTGAATTGCGACTGCTTCATCAGGCTCGGCCAGAACAGCAACAGTACACGCGCTGGTATGAATACGCCCCTGTGTTTCTGTGGCGGGAACGCGTTGTACGCGGTGGCCGCCAGACTCAAACTTCAAAGCGCCATAAACGTTGTGCCCTTCGATTTGCAGAACCACCTCTTTGTAGCCTCCCAGCTCACTGGCAGACTCGCTCATGATTTCGGTTTTCCAGCCTTGGCTGTCGCAGTAACGGGTGTACATGCGCGCCAAATCGGCTGCAAATAACGCCGACTCGTCGCCACCGGTTCCTGCGCGGATTTCCACAAACGCATTGCGCGCATCGTCAGGATCTTTGGGTAGCAGCATGCGCTGCAACTCCTGTTCTAACTGGAGCAATTCTGCGTTGGCGCTGTCTATTTCTTCCTGCGCCATAGCCACCATGTCTGCATCGCCCGCAGCACTTGCAAGCATGTCGGTTGCCGCTGCGTTATCGGCTTCTCGGCGCTGAAACCGGTCCCATCGGCTGGCCACGGCGGAGACCTCGGTGTGTTCGCGCGAAAGGGTTAAAAACTGGGCCATGTCTTTCATGATGTCTTCACGCGACAACAAGAACTCAAGTTCGGCAAGCCGATCGGTGTAGCGAGCCAGTTGTTGGCGTAAAAAAAGTTTCATAGCGAGAGTTCAGAAAGAGGGAAGTCAAAATTTAAAGTGGCTCACGCGCCCAGCGGGGCCAAAGGGGACGGTTTTGGGCCGTGAGAGCCTATCGATTGACGTCAGCTAACGCTCTTTGCGTAAAAAAAAGTGGGCGATAGCTTGGCTTGCTTTGGACCGCGCGTCGGTATTGCCAGCATGCAGTTCAGCAAAGGCACCATGCAATATTTTTTGGGTCAAACCTTTGGCCAGAGATTCCATGACCTCGTCAACCGAGTCACCTTTACTCAGTGCTTTGCGGGCCTTCTGAAGCTCGCCGTGACGCCATGCGTCGGCTTGGGCGTTGAGTTGTTGGATCAAGGGAACGTTATCGCGTTGGCCGATCCAATGCATAAAACTTTGCACACCCGCATCCACAATCGTCTCGGCTTGGGCGACAGCAGACTGCCGGTTGGCCTGGGCGGTTTGGACCACGCTGGCTAAATCATCAACGGTGTAGAGGTAAACATCTTCTAGCGCTTTGACTTCGGCTTCAATGTCTCTTGGGACAGCCAAATCCACCATAAACATGGGGCGGTGTTTGCGTTTTTTTAGGGCCCGTTCTACGGCGCCTAGTCCGATGATGGGTAAGGTGCTGGCCGTACAACTGATAACCGCATCGAATTCGTGGAGACGGTCAGGGAGTTCACTCAAGTGCATCACTTCGCCGCCAAAGCGGCTGGCAAGTTTTTCACCGCGCTCTAATGTTCGGTTGGCGATGGTTAACTTCGCAGGATTTTTACTTGCAAAGTGGGTAACGCAAAGCTCAATCATGTCACCGGCACCCACGAAAAGCACCTTCACCTGGCTTAAGTCCTCAAACAACTGGGCTGAGAGTCGAACTGCTGCTGCCGCCATGCTGATGGACTGAGCCCCAATTTCTGTGGAGGTTCGAACATCTTTGGCCACTGCAAAGGAGCGTTGAAACAGTTGGGACAAAGTGGCTCCTAATGCGCCCGCGTTCTCAGCGGCGCGAACTGCATCTTTAAGTTGCCCCAAAATTTGGGGTTCACCCAAGACCATCGAATCGAGTCCGCTGGCGACGCGAAAGGCATGGCGTGCCGCCTCGTCGTCACTTAGGCTGTAGGTGTGGGCGCGCAGCATGTGGGTGGACACGCCACCGGACTGCGCGAGCCAATCAAGCGTGCGCTCTTTGTCAGATGCATCACCGGCGCAGTAAATTTCCGTGCGGTTGCAGGTGGAAACAATGGCTGCTTCGTGCGCATGGGTAAGCGATTCGCGCAGGGCTTGGAGTTGGGTTGCGAGCTGATCTGAGGCGAAGGAAAACCGGCCGCGCAAGTCCAGCGGTGCGGTGGTGTGGTTGATTCCTAGTGCCCAGACTGCCATATGAAGGGGGGATTATAAAATTGTTAGCTCTTAGAAAGAATCCATGGACTTTGTCGATCTCCTTACCCACACTGCAAACTTTGTAGCGCCGTGTATTTTTGTTGGCTTTTTTATGGCGATGACCGCACCCTGGTTGTTCAAAAAATCGCCACAACGCTACACATTGCTTACCCGTTCACTCTTGAATTCACTGGCCGCCCTGCTGGCGATGGCAGCAGGTCTGTGGTTTTTTGGAAATGACGGAAAGATGTTGAGCTACTTAGCTATGGCGTTGGCAAGCGCCCTCAGCCAGTTGTGGCTTGGCCGACGCTAGTTCTTCCCCATTCGCTGTCAGGCGACGTTCAGATTTTTTAAATAGCGTGAGGGTTGAATAGGTCGACCCGGTCGGTGATGATGCCGTCGGTTTTCAGATCCATCAACACTTCGACAGACGCACTGTCGTTGACTGTGTAGCTCAGGGTTCTGAGTCCTGCCGCTTTCGCCTGGGAAACCGACTCTTTGTTCCACAAGGTGTAGTTGCAGACGATTGCAATACATTCCAATCGCAGCGCCGTTTCCAGCCAACCGTCCCATAAAGTGTGCAAAAGTAGTGCTCTGGGTAGCGCTGGGGCGTGCGCCATCGCGCCTTCAAGAGCGTCAACTTCAAAGGAGCTGAGCAAGGGGGTAACGGGAGCCTTTTGCCAAAGCCGTGCCGCATGTTGTGCAACAACTTTGCCTGTCTGCAGGCCTGTGCCTTTGGTTGGCTTTATCTCGATATTGAGACAGCAGCCATTGGCAATGCAAAAACGGGAAATGTTTTCTAAGCTTGGCAGTGGTTCACCGCAGTAAGTCGTGCTGTGCCAGCTGCCGGCGTCTTGTTGGGCTAAGTCGCTCCACGTATTGTGACCCGCGATGGGTTGGAGTCCTAAAGCATCAGGGCAGGTTCGGCCCAAGGTGTCGTCGTGCAAGAGAAAAGGAACGCCATCGCTGCTGAGCTTGACGTCACATTCAAACATTCGGTAGCCATGTGTGTGCCCCAAGCGAAAGGCCGCCAAGGTGTTTTCGGGGGCCAAGGTGCCTGCGCCACGGTGGGCGATCCAGCGCGGGTAGGGCCAGTCTTGGAGGGTGAGGGGGAGGTCATGTGTTGCCATAGGGCTGTATTTAACCCTATCACCATGAATTGCCGCCCAAACGATGTGCAAGCTAAGAGTGTCCGGCGAAAGCCAAGGCCAATGTTGCACTGCGGTACTATCGCTTTTTGTATAAATTCGACAAATCAGGTCGCATTTGATGCTGCCTCTATGAGATGAACGCTCCAACTTCGCTTTGCCACGTATTGCCTGAACCTGCGACCCATTCGCCACGGCAGGAGCGCATTCGTGAAATCCCCTACAACTACACCTCATTTTCTGACCGAGAAATTGTCATCCGTCTTCTAGGCACAGTGGCCTGGGACACGTTGCTGGTGCTGCGCAATGAGCGCAATACCGGGCGTTCCGCCCGGATGTTGTATGAGGTGCTGGGTGATATGTGGGTGGTGCAGCGCAACCCCTATTTGCAAGACGATTTGCTAGATAACCCCAAACGCCGCCGTCTTTTAGTGGATGCTTTGAAACACCGATTGGGTGAAGTAGAAAAACGGCGAACACCGCAGTTGCAGTCGCAGCGCGACTACATGGTGGGAGAACTTTTAGCGGCAGCCCAAGCCGCGGTCGCTGCGTTTGACACCTCGTTTATTGCAATGGCAAGCTTACGCCGCCAAACCCAGAAAACGTTGGGAAAGTTAACCGCCAAGGACAACATCAAGTTTGATGGCTTGAGCCGGGTGTCTCACGTGACAGACGCTACCGATTGGCGGGTGGAGTATCCGTTTGTGGTCCTGACGCCTGACACTGAAGAAGAGATGGCCCGCTTAGTCAAGGGCTGTATAGATCTAGGCTTGACCATCATTGCCCGCGGAGGCGGTACCGGCTATACCGGCGGCGCAGTGCCGCTGACTTGGAAGAGTGCAGTCATCAATACGGAAAAACTTCAGGCGATGACCGAGGTACAGATGCGCCGATTGCCAGGGATGGACCATGACGTGGCGACCATTTGGACAGAGGCGGGCGTGGTGACGCAACGTGTCGCAGACGCCGCCGAACGCGCGGGGTTTGTGTTTGCTGTGGACCCTACGTCGGCAGAGGCCTCGTGTATCGGTGGCAATATTGCAATGAATGCGGGCGGCAAAAAAGCGGTGCTTTGGGGAACCGCCTTAGACAATTTGGCTAGCTGGCGCATGGTCACTCCGCAAGCGCAGTGGCTCGAGGTCACGCGCGTTGGTCACAACATGGGCAAGATTCATGACGTGGAGGAAGCCCGTTTTGAATTGAAATACTTCCAAGCCGACGGCACCACGTTGATCCGCACCGAAGACCTGCGTATTGCCGGAAAATCCTTTCGCAAAGAAGGCTTGGGAAAAGACGTTACTGATAAGTTTTTGAGCGGCTTACCAGGAATCCAAAAAGAAGGCTGCGACGGTTTAATCACCAGTGCGCGTTGGGTGGTTCACCGCATGCCAGCGCACACCCGCACCGTGTGCCTCGAATTTTTTGGCAATGCCCGCAACGCTGTTCCCAGCATTGTCGAGATCAAAGACTTTATGTTTGCCGAACAAAAACGCAGCGGGGTTTTGCTTGCGGGCTTAGAGCATCTCGATGACCGCTACCTCAAGGCGGTGGGCTATGCAACCAAAAGCAAACGCGCCGCCGAAATAGGCGGCAGATCCGGTTTGCCCAAAATGGTGCTGGTCGGTGACATTGCCGGGGATGATGCCGACGCGGTGGCACGGGCGACGTCCGAGGTCATTCGCATTGCTAATTCGCGAAGCGGCGAAGGCTTTGTGGCCATCAGCCCCGAGGCCCGCAAGAAATTTTGGCTCGACCGAAAGCGCACCGCAGCCATTAGCAAGCACACCAATGCGTTCAAGATCAACGAAGACGTGGTCATTCCTTTGCCGCGCATGGCCGAATACACCGATGGCATTGAGCGCATCAATATTGAATTGTCCTTGCACAATAAGCTGGCTTTATGTGATGCCCTCGAAGTCTTTTTCTCCCGTCGTGATTTACCGGTGGGGAAAAGTGACGATGCCAGCAGCATTTCATCCGCCGAGTTATTAGAAGACCGGGTATCCCAGGCCCAGGCCTTGATTGGTGGCGTGAAAAACCAATGGCAGGGGTGGCTCGCTGACGTGGACGCCTTGTTTTTTGAGTTGCAAGACCATACCCTGCGAGCCAGTTGGAAGACCCAGTTACAAGCGCCCTTACAAGCAATTTTTAATGGTGCGGCTTTTGCCACGATCTTAGAAGAGTGCGTGGCCATTCACAAACGGGTATTGAAAGGTCGAGTCTGGGTGGCCTTGCACATGCACGCGGGAGACGGCAATGTACACACCAATATCCCCGTTAATAGCGATGATTACGAGATGTTGCAAACGGCCCACGGGGCGGTTAAACGCATCATGGGATTGGCCCGTGGCTTGGGCGGGGTGATTTCAGGTGAGCACGGCATTGGCATCACCAAATTGGAATTTTTAACCGACGCAGAGTTACAACCCTTCGCCGATTACAAAGCCAAAGTCGATCCCGAAGGCCACTTCAACAAAGGCAAGTTACTGCGTAAGACGGGGGTAGGCAGTGCGAATCTCGACGCCGACTTGACCAACGCCTACACGCCTTCTTTTGGTCTGATGGGCCACGAGTCGCTCATCATGCAACAAAGTGATATTGGAGCGATCGCCGACTCGGTCAAAGATTGCTTGCGCTGTGGGAAATGCAAGCCTGTTTGCGCTACGCATGTACCTCGCGCCAATTTGCTTTACAGCCCCCGAGATAAAATTTTAGCAACCTCTTTGTTGGTCGAAGCGTTTTTATACGAAGAGCAAACCCGCCGCGGAGTGTCCATCAAGCACTGGCAAGAGTTTGAAGATGTCGCAGACCATTGCACGGTTTGCCATAAATGCGCGAGTCCTTGCCCTGTCAAAATTGACTTTGGTGACGTGACAATGAATATGCGCAATTTGTTGCGAAAAATGGGTAAAAAAACCTTCCGCCCAGGTAACGCAGTTGCCATGTCTTTCCTCAACGCAACTAACCCCGAGACCATTAAATTCATGCGCAGTGCCATGGTGGGTGTGGGCTTCAAAGCCCAGCGCTTGGCTAACGATCTGTTGCGGGTGCTCGCCAAAAAGCAAACAGCCAAGCCGCCAGCGACGGTTGGAACTGCGCCCCTCAAGCCCCAAGTCATTCACTTCATTAACAAAAAAATGCCCGGCGGTTTGCCTAAGAAAACGGCCCGTGCTTTGCTGGATATTGAAGATTCAGACTATGTGCCGATCATTCGCGATCCGCAAGCCACCACATCAGAAACCGAAGCCGTATTTTATTTTCCTGGCTGCGGCTCGGAGCGGCTTTTTAGCCAAGTCGGCTTGGCAACCCAAAGCATGCTGTGGCACGCCGGGGTTCAAACGGTTTTACCGCCGGGCTACTTGTGCTGCGGGTATCCGCAACGCGGATCCGGCCAAGCCGATAAAGCCGAGAAAATAATCACCGACAACCGGGTTCTCTTTCACCGCGTTGCCAACACGCTCAATTACTTGGACATTAAAACCGTCGTAGTGAGCTGCGGCACCTGTTATGACCAATTACAGGGTTACGAATTCGACAAAATTTTTCCGGGTTGCCGTATTGTTGATATCCATGAGTACCTGCTTGAAAAAGGAATCACCTTGGTTCCTGATGGCGGTGCGGGGGAGGGCTATCTTTACCACGACCCGTGCCACAGCCCCATGAAACTTCAAGACCCGATGAAGACCGTCAAAGCCTTGGTTGGAGACGCAGTGATTAAAAACGAGCGCTGCTGCGGCGAGTCTGGAACGCTGGGCGTCACCCGCCCCGATATCTCGACCCAAATTCGTTTTCGCAAGGAAGAAGAGTTACGCAAGGGCGAAGTTGACTTGGCTGCATTGAGTGCAGCGAATGGCAAACTCGCTCCGGCAGTAACCAAAATTCTGACCAGTTGCCCGAGTTGCTTGCAGGGCTTAAGTCGTTATGGCAATGACTTAAACAACGGGCTATTGGAGGCCGACTACATCGTGGTTGAAATGGCGAGGAAAATACTCGGGTCCGCGTGGTTGGAAGACTACGTGCAAAAGGCCAATGCGGGCGGAATTGAGCGGGTCTTGGTCTAGCAGGTTACAGTGGGGTTTGGTCAGCCTGAAGTGCTGCATTTTTGCGACGAGAAATTTAAAAAATCCTATGGCCGGCTTAAAAAAAAATTCACCCACGCCCCAAGCCCTCACGGTGCACAGCCAATCGCGGGTGCTTGAAATCAGTTTTTCTGATGGTGCAGCGTTTCGCATTCCCTTTGAGTTGATGCGTATTTACTCGCCTTCTGCTGAAGTCCAAGGCCACGGCCCAGGCCAAGAGGTGTTGCAAACGGGGAAGCGATTAGTTGAGATCGCAGGGCTGGAGCCGATCGGGAATTACGCGGTCCAACCTGCGTTTTCAGACGGCCACGACACCGGCATTTTTTCTTGGGATTATTTGTATTTCCTAGGTTCGCAACAAGAGGTACTTTGGAAAGAATACGAGCAACGGTTACTTGGTGCCGGCAGAGAACGCGACGCACCCATGCCCATTCCTGAGGCCCACGGCTGCGCCAGCCATTAAGGATCACCATGACATCCACCCATTTTGGATTCCAATCGGTCGATGAAGGCGACAAGGCGCGGCATGTTCGCAGCGTTTTTGATTCGGTCGCGCCTAAGTACGATTTGATGAACGATTTGATGTCAAGTGGCCTGCATCGCGTGTGGAAAGCCTATACCTTGGCAGTTGCCAACCTTCAACCGGGTGACAAAGCCTTGGACATTGCCGGTGGAACCGGCGATTTGGCCCTGGCTTTCTCTAAAAAAGTCGGGAAAACCGGTCAGGTGGTTCACACCGATATCAACGAAGCCATGCTGAGCACGGGGCGTAACCGCCTGTTGGACCTTGGGAAAGTGCTCCCTACGGTCGTTTGTGATGCTGAAAAACTACCTTTCCCTAGTCAGTATTTTGACTTGGTCAGCGTGGCTTTTGGACTGCGTAATATGACGCACAAAGACATCGCGTTGGCGGAAATGCACCGGGTGCTCAAGCCTGGAGGTAAGTTATTGGTTCTGGAGTTCTCTAAAGTCGCGCCGCCCCTAGAAAAGATGTACGACTGGTACTCCTTCAAAGTCTTGCCCCAATTGGGCAAATGGGTGGCCGGTGACGATGCCAGTTACCGCTATTTGGCGGAATCGATTCGCATGCATCCAAGCCAGGCAGAGCTAAAAGCCATGATGCACAAAGGTGGATTTGGTCATGTGGATTACCATAACCTCACAGCAGGGGTTGCGGCATTACATGTTGGAATCAAGTGTTGATGACGTTGGGTGGCTTGTGAATTTCCTCACTGGCCGCATCTGAACCTTTGTATTTACTTAAAATTTGGAAACAAGACTATGAAACTTTGGACCTTGGCTTTATCGCTTGTTATGGTACTTTTTAGTTTGCATGCTGATGCTGCTCGAATGGGCGGCGGTCGTTCGATTGGCAAGCAGTCCGGCAACGTGACGCAACGCCAAGCTGCACCCGCGCAAGGTGCTAACGCCACCAATAAACCTGCGCCTGCCGCTGCAGCACCTAATCGCCCATGGGGCGCCATGTTGGGTGGTCTTGCCGCCGGCCTCGGATTGGCTTGGTTAGCCAGTTCCTTGGGTATGGGCGAAGGCATGGGGCAGTTCTTGATGTACGCGCTGTTGGCGATGGCCGCCTTCATGGCGATTCGCTTCTTCATGCGATCACGTCGTCCTGCGGATGCATCTCAAGGCCCATTTGCATTTCAAGGCGCAGGTAACGTTCCTGTATCCAATTCTCAAACCTACCGCCCTGAAAATGTGGGCAATGATGCGTCCGCCCGGCCATGGGAGCAACAAGCCACTGCATTCGACAGCGCTGCGCCTGGTGCGAGTTCCTCGGGTTCAATGATCGGTTCTGCGCTGTCGGGATCGCAGGCGTGGGGAGTACCTTCTGGATTTGACACAGAGGGTTTCCTCAAAGCAGCCAAAGCCAATTTCATTACTTTGCAGGCAGCTTGGGATAAATCGGACGTGAGTAGCTTGCGATCCATGATGACCGACACGATGCTGATTGAAATCAAAAGCCAACTCAGCGAGCGTGAGGCCCATGCAGGAGCGGCTGGCAACCATACCGAAGTCGTCATGATCGAAGCCCATCTCTTGGGCATTGAGGAAACAGCCGATGAATACCTCGCCAGTGTGGAATTCTCCGGAATGATTCGTGAAGACGCTTCTGCCGGCCCGAGCCCGTTCCGCGAAGTGTGGAACATGACCAAGCCCATAACGGGCGGGGGCTGGTTGGTCGCAGGCGTACAGGCTTTGCAATAAAAGCACAGCCCAGTGGTTTAAGCGCAAAGTGGGGTTTCGCCGCCCCATATCGGGAATAATGGGGACTATGGCAACACAGTCCCCATTTTCTATGCTGGAATCGTTTTTCAAAGACGGGGCCGAACGCTTCACACCCCCACCTTGGGCCGTGGAAGAATCACACCGCCGTATCGTTTTGCTGCTCAACCATATTTTGATGCAAGAGCCCCAAGCCAGAGAGCGTTTGGTGCGCCAAAAAGGCCGCAAGCTGTTAGCGCAGTGGCAAAACTTCAGTTTCAAAGTGATGGTGACACCCGCAGGATTGTTGGATCTTGCGCCAAGCCAAGTGCCCGTTGATTTAACCTTGACCGTTTTGGAGTCTTCGCCGTGGGCCCTGGTGCAAGGGTTCTTTAAAGGCGAAAAACCCGCTGTGCGGATTGAGGGCGATGTTCAATTGGCAGCAGAAGTCAATTGGCTGGCCGACCATGTGCGTTGGGACATTGAAGAAGATATTTCTCGTATCGTGGGCGATGCGCCAGCGCACATGTTGGTTGAGACTTGCCAAAACATGCTTTCTGCATTGAAGAATTTTGTCATGCAAAAAAGCCCACCCAAAGGCCCCGCGAGTCCGGCAGAAAGCGCTGCATGACACGCATGTTCAGGGGCGTTTTTATCGTTTGGGTTGTACTGCGCCATGGGCTGGACGTCTTGCTACTTGAAAGTGTGAACCACACGGGGCTGCGCCTTTTATCCAAGTTGGTGTCGGTGGGACGCACTTTAAAAGCACCGCGCGGCCAACGCATTCGTGAAGCCCTCGAACAACTGGGCCCTATTTTCGTGAAGTTAGGCCAAGTGCTCTCCACGCGACGCGACCTGCTGCCTTTGGACATCGCTGACGAGTTGGCCAAACTCCAAGACCGGGTTCCTCCCTTTTCTTCCGACATCGCCGTGGCTGCTGTGGAACGCGCTTTGGGTAAACCCATTGACCAGATTTTTGTGTCCTTTGACCGAACCCCCATCGCCAGTGCGTCGATCGCCCAAGTGCACTTTGCAGTTCTGCGCGATCGCAACGGGTTGCAACGGGAGGTCGCAGTGAAGGTATTGCGCCCTGACATGCTTTTGGCGATTGACAAAGATTTAAGTTTGATGCGTTGGATGGCCCGCTGGCTTGAGCGGCTCTCCGCCGATGGACGACGACTCAAGCCCCGCGAAGTTGTTGCTGAGTTTGATAAGTATCTTCACGACGAGCTCGACTTGGTGCGCGAGGCTTCTAGCGCCGCCCAATTGCGCCGCAATATGGAAGGCTTGAATTTGGTACTTATCCCGGAAATGCTGTGGGATTACTGCACGACCAATGTGTTGGTGATGGAGCGCATGCATGGGGTACCGATCAGTCAGGTGGAACGTTTGCGAGCTGCAAGGGTTGATATTTCAAAACTGGCCCGCGATGGGGTGACTTTGTTTTTTACCCAAGTATTTAGAGACGGATTTTTCCACGCCGATATGCATCCGGGCAATATTCAAGTGAGTCTGGATCCTCAAACCTTTGGGCGGTATATCTCTTTGGATTTCGGCATTGTTGGCACGTTGACTTCGGTGGATAAAGAATATTTGGCCCAAAACTTTGTTGCTTTTTTTCGTCGAGATTACAAACGCGTCGCTGAATTGCATATTGAGTCCGGTTGGGTGCCGGCCGCGACCCGTGTGGATGAATTGGAAGCCGCGGTGCGTGCGGTGTGTGAACCGTATTTTGATCGCCCATTGAAAGAAATTTCATTGGGGCTCGTGTTACTTCGTTTGTTTCAAACCTCGCGGCGGTTTCAAGTGGAAATCCAGCCGCAGTTGGTGTTGCTGCAAAAAACGCTGCTCAACGTCGAAGGGCTTGGCCGCCAACTGGACCCCGAACTTGACCTCTGGGCGACTGCTAAGCCCTTTTTAGAACAATGGATGCTCAAACAAGTGGGGCCCCAAAGGCTGTGGTCGGAGCTGAAAGCCCAAGCGCCGCGCTACGCCAAACTCCTGCCTGAATTGCCCCTGCTTTTGCATGCGTATTTAAAAGGCGGAGGGTCTGATTCACAGACCAAGGAATTGCTGGCCAAGCTACTGGCCGAGCAGCAAAAAACCAACCGTGTGCTACGCGCAGTGATTTACACGGCCGTCGGTTTTGCAATTGGGGTGCTCGCGACCCAGTTGCTTTTGCCAGCGCATTACTTCTAGTTTGGGGCTGCAACTTATAATCGCAGGCTTTGCCATCTGAACCTTAGGGATTCTTTAGCCATGCCCATATACGCCTACCAATGTGAGTCCTGCGGATTCGCCAAAGACGTGTTGCAGAAAATCTCCGACCCCCACCTCTCGGACTGCCCCCAATGCGGGAAAGCGTCGTTTCAAAAGCAAGTCACTGCGGCGGGTTTCCAACTCAAAGGCTCAGGCTGGTACGTCACTGATTTTCGCGGTGGCGACGCTGCAAAAGCGCCCGCAGCTGGCGCAGTCGCTGGCTCTGAATCAAGCCCAGCGTCCGCTACCTCGGATTCGCCTGCTATAAGCGCAAGTACTTCCGATTCAAGCGTCAGCGCTGCGGCAAGTTCTGCGCCTGTTACTGCGGCTGCTGCATCTACTCCCGTGAGCGCGCCCTCGGCGAGCACCACACCAAGCCCCTAATTTTGCCTTCTCACATTCCAAAGACTGGACTGAAAGTGCCTATAAAAAAATACCTCCTCACCGGCCTCATGGTTTGGTTACCTTTGGCAATCACAATCTGGGTTTTGCTGTGGTTGGTGGGTATTTTGGATGGCCTCTTTGGCAGCCTGTTATCGGCGCTGGCAGCGGTAAGCTCCGATGCTGCTGGCGTGTCGATCGCGCGTTTGCAGCATATTCCAGGTTTGGGAGTGGTGTTGGTTTTGGGCTTTATGTTGCTGACGGGCGCTTTGGTGTCCAACGTAGCGGGGCGCTGGTGGCTCAAGCAATGGGACCGAATGTTTACCAATATTCCGTTCGTCAGGTCGATCTACAACGGCGTCAAAAAAGTCTCTGACACCTTGTTCTCTAGCAATGGAAATGCATTTCGAACCGCCATGTTGGTGCAATTCCCTTACCAAGGCTCGTGGACAATCGCCTTTCAGACCGGTGTGCCCACCGGTGAAGTGGCCGACCACCTTCAAGGTGAGTTTGTCAGTGTGTATGTACCCACCACACCCAACCCCACTGGCGGCTATTTTCTGATGCTACCCCGATCCGAAGTGATCGAGCTCGATATAAGCGTGGACGAAGCCCTGACCTATGTGATTTCCATGGGATCCGTTCCTCCATCGGCACATCCGCAAGCAGCAACTGCGGTGCCTGTGAAACCCCTTCTTACCCCTTAACTGATGGCCCCCAAGGGCACCTGAAAGAGAAAGCTATGGCAATGCGTTCTAACTACTGCGGTCTTGTGACCGAAGCCCTGATGGGCCAAACCGTTTCTTTGTGCGGTTGGGTTAACCGCCGGCGCGACCATGGCGGCGTCATTTTTGTGGATTTGCGTGATCGCGAAGGTTATGTGCAGGTGGTTTGTGACCCTGACCGCGCGGAGATGTTCAAGGCCGCCGAAGGTTTGCGCAATGAGTTTTGTGTGCAGATCAAAGGATTAGTTCGCGCTCGCCCAGACGGTACCGTCAACGATGGCCTTAACAGCGGCAAGATTGAAGTTTTATGCCATGAACTTAATGTGCTGAACCCCTCCGTCACACCCCCGTTTCAGATTGACGAAGAAAACCTGTCAGAGACCACGCGCCTGACCCACCGCGTTTTAGACTTGCGCCGCCCCTACATGCAAAACAACCTAATGCTACGCTACCGCGTATCAATGGAGGTTCGCAAGTTTTTAG
>SXGU01564367.1_pt1 | contig 26606 bp, 22 predicted proteins | sample 3174531 | NCBI WGS metagenome assembly SXGU01 (sample SAMN11356863, study PRJNA531348) | freshwater metagenome | isolation source: freshwater sample F1-140 | place: China: Fuxian Lake, Yuxi | collected 2017-12-25 | reverse complement strand
TCGCGTCGTATGCCCTCCTCACCGCCATGATGGCCCAAGTCACCGGCCTCGTGCCCGGGGAGTTCATCCACACCTTCGGCGACGCCCACCTCTATAACAACCACGTCGATCAAGCCAGGCTTCAACTGACCCGGGAACCGCGCCCGCTGCCCGTACTGCGCCTGAACCCAGCCATCACCTCGATCTTCGACTTCTCTTTCCAGGACATCACGATCGACGCCTACACGCCCCACCCCGCCATCTCCGCCCCCATCGCCATATGACCGCTCGCCGAGTGCCAAGCGCCGAGCGCCGAGTGCCGAGCGCCGAGCGCCGAGTACCGAGAATCTCCCTCGTCGCTGCCGTCGCCGAAAACCGGGTCATCGGCCGGAGTGGCGGGCTGCCCTGGCGCCTGCCCGATGATCTCAAGTTTTTCAAGCAACTCACCACCGGCCACACGGTCATCATGGGGCGAAAGACCTTTGATGAAGTGAAGCGCCCACTGCCCAACCGCCGGAATGTGGTGATCTCAAGGGACCCGTCGTTTCGCCCGGACGGTGTGACGGTGGTGCCGAGCCTCGAGGCGGCGTTGGCGTTGGGGGCAACTCTGGAGGAAGTCTTCGTGATCGGGGGCGGGGAGATCTATCGGCTGGCGCTTCCCAGCGCCGACCGGCTCTATCTCACGGTCGTTCATGCCTCAGTCGAGGGCGATACCACCTTTCCCGACTTCGATCCAACGGCGTGGTCGCTCGACGAAGAGGTCTTTCACCCAGCCGACGAGCGCCATCCGATGAGTTTTTCGTTCCGAACCTACTCCCGCGTTCGTTCGCCTACTTGATTCGAAGGGCCGCCGCGGCATCCGGTCTTGCACTTTGCCATGATTCGCCAACCAGCATCGCGATGGTCGCGGCGAACTGGCTTTGGGTTCCGCTCTGACGTCTGAGCTCGTCGTTCGGAAGAACTTTGGGTCCCATCACCGCCATCCAAATCCGATCGGCGGGTGCGACATCCACTCCGTGATCAGTCCAAGTCCGCCCCGGCCCGCGACCGTGATCGGTAGCAATCACCAGGCTGGTTCGCCCTCGGGCACCGGGTAACGCCTGTGCCGCCTCCCAAAGCTGCTGGATGAAACGATCGGCTCGCCATGCGGCATCGAGATAGAGGTCATACCTCCGCTCATGGGCCCATTCGTCGGTCTCGCCCAGGAGAACCACCAGGACCCGGGGTTGTCTCGTGATGAGAGCGTCGAGGGCCGCCGCCATGGTCGGGGCGTCGAGCCGGGCGGCGCTCCAGAGGTTCGGCAGCCACTCGGCGAATCGGTTCGTGGCGCGTTGGTGGGCCGTGGTCGGAACCGGAAATGGGGGGCCGTCCCCATTGACGGGCAGCCGGCTTCGCGCGGTGTTGAAGATGAACGGGAACACGTCCCACGACCCGTAGACCTCGACTGACCGCCGGAATCCAGGGCGCCCCGCCAGCCACTCGAGCACGGTGATGTTCGGGTTGGGAACCTTGTCGTTGCTGGTGATTCTAGGGTCCGGTGCCCCCGCAAAGAGCTCGTTGTACCCCGGATACGAGAACCGCTGGTCGTTAGCCACCCTGAACACGCTCCCGCTGGCCGAGTCGCCGAGGAGGAGGCCCCGCTCTGAAACCATCGAGCTGAGGAACGGCATCACGGCGGCTCGTCGGCTGGCCGGATCGTCGCGCCAGAACCGGCGGGCGGTCAATCCGGTGTCGACCACGCCGCCATCGGGCCCGGTCATCAGCCGCCGATCGGCGCCGCCGAAGATCTCCTGCCACCTCATTCCATCGAGGGTGACGACGATCACTCGATCGGCCGATCGCTGCGCCACCAACGGTGCGGCGCCGCACGAAACCGAAATGAGCGCCGTGATCAGTCCTCGCAACGTGAAACTCTGGCGTTTTGCAGGCATCCAAACCTCCGCAACTCGATGTTGAATCTCGATTTTGGTCAACGAATTTCGGAAAAATGTATTGTGCGATGATAGCATGTTTCTTACTTTAGTAGTGCGTAGTCGCTTGGCACACCACGAAAGCCCTTTTACAAGGAGAACTTTTGGCGGTCCGAATAGGGTTCGCGTTCAATCTCAAGCCATCCACCCCGAGCGTCGAAGCGCCTGCTTCTCCGTCTCCGGCAGCTCCACCAGCGCCGGCCAAGTTCTCGGCCCGTTCGCTCCGCTCCGACCTCCCGCAGCCCGATCTCTACGCCGAGTGGGATGAGCCCGAGACGATCGATGCGGTCGAAAAGGCCCTCTCAGGCCTGGGCAAGGTGATCCGGCTCGAGGCCGACGCTGATTTCCCTCGGAAGGTCATGGCGGCTCGCCCGGACTTCGTCTTCAATATTGCCGAAGGCTTGTACGGTGTGAACCGGGAGGCGCACGTCCCGTCGATCTGCGAGTTCCTCGGGATCCCATACCATGCCTCCGATCCGCTGACCCTGAGCCTGTCGCTGCATAAGGGCCGGGCCAAAGAGGTCCTGGCGTATCACGGCGTGCCAACGGCGCCGTTCATCGTAGCCAACTCCCGGGCCGACGCCCGGAACGTGACCCTCCCGTTCCCGCTCTTCGCCAAGCCGGCTTTGGAGGGATCGAGCAAGGGCATCACGACCCGGAGCCTCTGCGCCAATCGGGCCAAACTGGTCTCGGTGGTCGGCGATCTCCTCGATGTCTACGAGGAACCGGTCCTGATCGAGACCTATTTGCCCGGCCAAGAGTTCACGGTGGCCATCATCGGGAACGGCCGCGAAGCCCGTTGCCTCCCGATCGTCGGGATGAAGTTCGACGAACTGCCGCTCAATGCCCCGCCGATCTATGGCTACGAAGCCAAATGGCTCTGGGATACGCCAGACCGGCCGCTCGAGTTGTTCGAGTGCCCGGCCCGGGTCGACAAAGAGATGGCCCGGGACATCCGGAGCGTGGCGCTCTCGACCTACCGGATCTTGGGCTGCCGCGATTGGGCCCGGGTCGACGTCCGGTGTGATGCCGCCGGGCGCCCGATGGTCGTCGAGGTAAATCCGCTGCCCGGGATTCTGCCGAACCCGGCCGACAACTCCTGCTTCCCGAAGGCCGCCCGGGCCGCCGGGATGTCCTATGATACGCTGATCCAAACCGTGGCCGACATCGCCTGGCGCCGGATCAGCGGCAAGTCCCTCTTGGCCAAGGTGGCTGCTTGAGGATTGGGGTTGTCTACGACGCCGGCAGCGGCGACTGGGATCCGAAGGATGTCGCCGCGGTGCTGCTCAACGTCCGGACCGTTCAAAAGGCGCTCCGGGCCGGTGGTCACGTCACCACCTTGATTCCGGTCACCCTCGGTGACGTCCGCTGGCTCCAGAAGGTCCAGCGGTGCGATGCCATCTTCAATCTGTGCGAAGGCGTCAACGGGATCGCCCGCTATGAGGACTACGCCGTCGCGGCGCTCGATCTGACCCGGGTTCCTTTCACCGGCTGTAACTCGTGGACCGTCACCATCGCCCACCGGAAGCACATTGCGAACACGTTGTTCGCCGCCTCCGGGGTGCCGGTACCGCCGTTCGTGCTCGCCAAGCGGGGTACGGTGCCGGACGGGCTGATGTTCCCGGTCATCGTCAAGCCGTCGGGTGAGGATGCCAGCGTCGGAATCGACTCGGGGTCGGTCTGCACCACCAAGAAGGCCCTCAAGGAGCGGTTGGCCAAGGTGGCCGGCCTGTGGGAAGACACCTTGGTCCAGGAATACGTGCCCGGCCGGGAGGTCAATGTCGGCTTCGTTGGGTCCGAGATGCTCCCGATCTCGGAGATCAATTTCCAAAAGATGCCGGCCGGCAGCTGGCCGATCGTGACCTATGCGGCCAAGTGGGATGACGGGAGCCCCGAGGATCTCGGGACGATCCCGATGTGTCCGGCCCCGCTCGGTCCCGAGCTGGCCGAGAAAGTGGCAGACGTGGCCCGGCTGGCTTGGCAGGTCATCGGTTCGGAAATGGGCTATGGCCGGGTCGACATTCGGATCGCGCCGGACGGGGAGCCCTACGTACTCGAGGTCAATCCCAATCCCGACATCTCGGTGGATGCCGGCCTGGCCCGGATGGCCCGGGTTCGGGGCTGGGACTACAACACCCTGATTCAGAAGGTCGTCGACGAAGCCATCGATCGCGCCGAGCGCCGGCGGGTCGCCGAAGCGCAGTACCTCAAAGTCCCAGTCTGATTCCTTCCGTGGCTCCGCCACGACTACGCCCCCTCGCCATTGACGATCGGACCCGTGTCGAGGCAATGACTCGGGCCGTCGGCTTGTTCTACGACCATGAGATCCCAATAGCCCTCGAGGTCTTCGACGAGTCATTCGGGGACCCCGACTACGAGTCGGCCGGCGTCGAGGTTGACGGGGTGCTGGCCGGGTGGGCCTGTTGGGGTCCGACGCCGGCCAGCGAGGGCACCTTCGACCTCTATTGGATTGTCGTAGATCGGGAGCGGCAGGGGTCGGGTCTTGGGTCCTTGCTCCTTGGGGAAATGGAACACCGGACCGCCGGGCGGGCCCGGACGATTCTAGTGGAGACGTCGGGCCGGGCCGATTATGCGCCCACTCGTGCCTTCTACGAACGCCACGGTTTCCGGCAGGTGGCCGTGGAGGCGGACCACTACGGCCCCGGGGACGACCTGGTTCGGTTTTCCAAGGAGGCGGAGAACATCGTAGCCCGGAAGCCGTGACGGCCGGCGGCGCCCTACTGCCGAACCACCAGCGATTTGCCCCAGTATGCCTTGGGGTCGACCTCGCGGATCCTCTGAACCGTTCGCCCGGTCCTCCCCATGAACGTCACCTCGACCGTTACCGGCCCCAGCGTGACGAGCCCGAAGTGGACCGGACCCGCCGACTGGGAATCATAGCCCTCACCGGTCGAGACCGGCCGGGTGCCAAGCAGTTTGCCTGAGGCATCGTAGAGCCGCACCTCGGCCCCCGCCCGGGTGTAGCGGCCGTCGCGGTCGAGGACGAGGACACTCAAGCTCCGGCGGGCGGCGCTGTCGGGCAGGTCATTCTGAAAGACCGGGTGTCCGCCGATCGGACCGTAACCCCTGGTAATCGAGAGGTCGAGCGCCCCGTCAAGGTCGTAGTCGATCCACTGGACTCCGTGATCGCCCGCGTTCAGCTCGCTCCCCGGTGTCAGCACGTTGACAAAGCCGGCGGCGCCGCGATTGTGCCACAGGGTATTGGCCGGAACCTGGTTTGGCGTGGTGCCTTCGTACGACGTCACGAAAAGGTCGAGCAAGCCGTCGTTGTCGTAGTCGCCCCAGGCCGCCCCGACGCCGTGGTTGTCGACCGCTAATCCGAGCGCCGGAGCCACGTTGGTGAAGGTGCCGTTGCCGTGGTTGTGATAGAGAGCGTTCCGGCCGTAGCTGGCCAGGAAAATGTCGAGGTGGCCGTCGTTGTCATAGTCGCCGACGGCGCAACCCACCCCGCCTTGCGAGGTCGCCCGGCCTTTGACGTCGAGACCCAGTTGTGGCGCCACATCCACGAACCGGCTCCCGTCATTGCGCCACAGCGCATCGGTGGTTCCCGATTGATTCGCCAGAAAGACGTCGAGGTCGCCATCGCGATCGAAGTCGAGCCAGCACGCCCCGACGGTCGGCCGGGAGTCGGTGGGGCCCACCCCGACAAAGACCGGGACGAACCCGGTCCCATCGTTTCGAAAGAGCCGATTGTCCCCGGTGCGATTGGTGGCGTAGACGTCGAGATCACCGTCGTTGTCGTAGTCGATCCAGTTGGTGACCCGGGCGGACCGGCCCGGGATCGTGAGCCCCAAAGGACCGGCCACCTCGGTGAAGCGCTTTCCCTCCTCGTTACGGAACACCATCGTGGTCCGCTCGGCGGCGATCGGGCCGGCGATGAGATCGAGCCAGCCGTCGCGATCGTAGTCGCCCCAGCTCAAGCCCCGAATCTCGTAGCTGGTGGCGGGGAGGCCGTGCGCCTCGCCGATGCTGACGAACCCGGTTTGATCGTTCCGATAGAGCCGGAGGCCCGTGGTGCTGGAGACGGCCAGGTCGGGATCACCGTCGTTGTCGAAGTCGGCCCAGGCATTCGACAAGGAGCCTGGGAGCGTGAATAACTCGGCCTGGACCGGGGTCATCCGAGGAGGCCCGGCCGGCGGTTGCTGCGCCCCGAGCCCGGACACCGCCAGGCAAAGTACCGCCGTGATCGGCACCACGGCCCCAGTTCGTCGCCGCATCGAATGTTCTGCCTTTGTTGGTTGGAGAGAAGGTACTCGGATCCCGCTCCCCCGCCCAACGTGGCGGCATTCAAGGTAGTCGTGATCGAAGCGAAGCCGGACCCGAGTCAGGATTGCTCTGAGGCGGAACATGCCGCGCAGGCGGCGCAGAACCGGCGGTTGGCGACGTGCGCCCCAACCAGAACGGCACTTCCGCCCAGGCCAATTGCCACGCCCAGCTCGCCGACCCGGTCCTCGGCCAGCTCTCCGATCACCAGCAGCCCAAGTCCTATTGCGCCCAAAGCCACTGGCGCCCACCGGCCGTGGGCCCGAAAGCCGATACTGAGGGCCAGCACGCAAACGGCCACCGCCAGGCCGATCAGGGCGAAGGTAGATCGTTCCGACACCAACCAACCGCCGCCAACCGACGGTAGCGTCGCCAGCAGCAGGGGGAGGCCCGCGCAGTGAACCGCGCACGTCACTGATGCGGCGATTCCCAGCCGATCAAGGGCCGCGCTTCTAGCTTCCAACATATAGAACCTCCGCCCTTCGGCGGTGAGCCGGCCGGGCAAGTTGAGGAGGACAAGTCGTGGTGGAGCGGGAGCTAGCGAAAGGCGGGAGGGGCCCGGGCGGCCGGTTGGGCGAGGGAAGCTGGTGAGCCGGCTGGAGCCGGCAATGCCAGGTCGACTCGGGTTAGGATCGGCGCCGGCAGGGCCACCGTCGCGACAGGTGGCGGTGCGAGTTTCGCCGCTGCCGAAAAGTGGCAAGCCGCGCACGGCGAGTCGGCCGGGTCCTGTGCTCGATGGACCGGTCCAGCCACCACCAGCCACCCGACGGTGAGCAAGAGCAGGGCGGCTTTTGGGCGGAACCTCATGTTAGATCGTCGGACGCAGGTGCCCGGGGGCCGGCGGCCGGCCCCGGGGCTTTCGCGTTCGATTTGTCTACTGAACCGTGACCGTCAGGTTGCACGGTCCGAAGTCCTCGTGCTGCTCGATCTTGTGTAACAGGGCGAAACCCAACGACGCCGACCCCGCGGTTCCCCCCGCGATCGTACCGGTGAAGGCCCCGGTGCGGGTGAACCTGCCCGCGGGCGTGACCTGGAGTTCGAACTCATCGGCCGTGACGATAGTCTCGGGTGTGCCATCGGCCCTGAGGAACGAGGCCGTCACCGTCGCGCCCGCCGTCGGAATCGTGACCGACGAGGGACTCGGGGTACAAGTGCCGCCCGCGAAGTTCACGGTGGTCGTCCCGATTACTAAACGCATGGTCTCGACCTCTGGCTCCTCCTCGGTCGGTTCGGAACTGCATCCGACCGCCATGGTCAGGGCCAACAGGGTGCCGGTGGTAAAGATTCGGCTGGTGGAGAAAGTGCTCACGGTGCCTCCTTAGAAAGTGACTCGATACAACAGGCTGACATTGCGCCCCGGTTGGGGCTCGATCTCTTTGATTCGGGAGAGATGGTCCCGGTACTCGGTGTTGGTGAGGTTGTCGATTCGCAGGGTAAAGGTGTGGAATTGGCCTCCGATCAGGACGCGGACCCCGGCGTGCAGATCCGGAACGACGTATCCTGGCGTTGGGGTCTCGAAGTCGCCAACCCGATTCTGACGTGCGGCCCAACGGACCCCGGCGCCCAGGAACACTCGGGGAGACTCATAGCGGAGTTCGGCCGTTCCAAAGCCCGGAGGAATGAACGGCGGAACCATCGCGGCGGCCACGAACGTGGTATCGGGCGGGTCGGGTGTGATGATCGGAATCGCCGCACGGGCCTTCGTGAATCGAGCCGCGACGTACGAGGCCGTTGCTTCGAAGGCCAGTCGCTTGGCCAGGGTTGTCGCCACGGTGCCTTCGATCCCGGTGAACAGGGCCGTCTCGTTGGTGAACTGGAACAGCGGCCTGCCACCCTGTCGGCCGATTACCGCCCGGCCGCGACTCGACGGGAAGATGTAGTTCGCCAAGTTGTTTCGAAAAACCGCCACCTCGGCCCGAACCCGGTCGCGATCGAGGCGGAGGAACCCGTCCAGCCCGAACCCCGCCTCTGCGCGGAGGCGGGGGTCGCCTACATCGTACGAGTTGGAAGCGAGGTGCGGCCCATTCGAATAGAGCTCGTTGAAGTCGGGCGTCCGATACGCCCGCGCCACGCTGCCGCCGAGCTTCAGGCCGCTACCCAAGTCGGCGAGGGCGCCCAGGGAAGCGGAGACCGACCCGAAGGTCCGGGGTAACGTCGCCACCCGTTCGCTGCCGACGCTGATGGTCGTGGCCTTCCGCGGGACGTACCGGGCCACATCGTAGCGGAGCCCGGCCTGCGCCCGGACCGGGCCTGATCCGAATTCCTGTACGATGAAACCGGCCACCGAGAAGTCCCGGGTCGACGGCGTGCGCAGCGTTCCACCGGTCGTGATGTCCCGGAACAGACCAGTGACCCCAACGGCCCCTGCCTTGGCTCCTAGAAATCCGCGATGCCGGGCCACGACGTTGACCGTGCCGAAGGTCTGACCAAATCGGGTGCCGAGGGCGCCGCTGGGCTCGAACTCGCTATGCCGGTAGAAGGTGAGCGCGCCGTCGGCTCGGACGCTTTCCCACCGCCCCGTGGCCGGATGGGTCTCCGCCGTGGAACGAATCGTGTGGCGCTGCATCGCGATGTCAACGCCGGTGGGGTGACCTCCCACGAATCCGCCAGGAATTCCGTAGTCGGTGTCGTAGTAACGGTAGGAGAGTCCCGCGTGGCCGCGGCGGCCCACGTAGGATGCCCCGGCCGCAAGGTCGATCGTGGCGACGCCGGTGTTTACCAACCGGCTCACCGGCGTCCGGGTGTCGCCCGCACGCCGCACCGTGGCCTCGACGCGCCCGACGACCGCCCCGAAGCCTCGGGTCGCGAATCCGCCAATCGACCCGCCTCGGTTGACGGAATTCGCCTGGGCCGACACGGTCCCGTGGAGTGCGTCGGGAGCGGTCTCAGGAACCTCGTTTCGGACCACATTGACCACACCGCCGAGGGCGCTCGAACCATACAGAAGTGACATCGGGCCCCGGACGACTTCGATCCGTTGAGCCGTGAGGGGGTCGATCGTCACGGCATGGTCGGCGGCAGTCGAGGCGAGGTCCCCCGCCCGCAAGCCATCTTGAAGGACCACGACCCGATCTCCGCTGAGGCCACGAATCACCGGCTGCGCCGTCGATGGGCTGATCCCGCTCGATGCCACGCCCGGTTCGTGGCGAAGGGACGCCGCAACCGTGCCATCGAGCTGCCGATCGAGTGACGCACCGCTTACCACCGACGTGGGGCTCAACGTCTCGCTCCGGGTTCGGGCGCTGACGGTGCCCGTCGTGACGAGTTCGTCGAGCTGCAAGACTGACTCGGTCATCGCGATCTGGACGTCCACGGTGTCGCCCGGGGCAAGGTTGACCGAACCCAGATGCGCCCTATACCCAATGGCCGTGACGATGAACCGGTGGGTGCCCGCCGGGACGTCACGGATCAGGAACCGGCCGTCCGCGTGGGTGGTTTCCACTCCAACGTGATCGAGGACGCGAACCAGTGCGGCCTGAATCGGCGCTCCCGACGCAGCCACGGTGACGCGCCCGCGAATGGCGCCGCGTCCCTCGGGTTGGGCCGAGAGAAATCGACAGGGGCACAGACAAAGCACGGCGAGCGCGAGCCTTCTCATCCAGGGGACTCCGGTTGCCGGCTAAGGCGGCTATCCGAGCGGCCTCGACCGGTGTCGATACGGCTCCGATCCGGGCGACCGAAGGTCGCGCCGGCGGGCTGCACCTGACAGTAGTGTTAGTTGCGTGCTACTGAACTACGAGGGGATCGAAACCGGCGGCGCCCGGGAACGCGGTGAACCTGCAGGGCTGTCCGTAGGCACGGCGGCGACGTCGAATCTCGGCGGTGCCGGTGGGTCGGCCAACGGCGCAAGTCTGAGCGTCGGTACGTCGGAGGCGAGTTGGGATCGGAGCGATACGGCGGTAGTGCACTGGTCGGCGTGGTGGACGACTGAAGCGGCCTCGATATGAACGACCTGGGTGCCTTCGGCGCGGTGCTGGATGGCTTCCAGCAACGGGGCTACCCCTAGGGAGAGGAGCACCATCGCCGAAAAAGCCCGGCGTACACCACTGACCGTCAAGCGCCGCATCCACCCAATGTACTCGCGTTGAAGCGAAGAGCAACCTCCAGGGCAAATCGCGATAGCGCCGATGAGGGCTTGGCCCGTGGCGCGTCCATCCCTGGCTCAGGGTACATTTATCGCCATGAATCGGGTGCCGGCGCTTCGGGTTCGCTTGGCCGCATTGAGCCTCTTGGTTGCCATGGTCCTACCGGTGTCGTTCGAACTGCGCCTCCACCGGCAGGATCAACGCGCGCGCGGCGTGGCCCACGTCGAGGCCCAGGACTTCCAGCACCACGCCGATCAGTGCCTCGGCATTGCCGCCGCCAGTGACCAAACCCCCTTGCGGGTTCCCCATCCGCCGGTCTTCACGGTCGGTCTCGGATTCGTGCCGCTTCCAACCGGGGTCGACCAGCCGGTCGATGCCCAGCCGTTCCTCCTGCCTTCGTGTCGAGCTCCCCCGGCTCAGGTCGCCAGCTAGCGACTGATGCCCGCCCAGCCTCCGGCTGGGTCACTATCCTCGATCAAGGAAGGAGCCCCTCAGCATATGTGGGCCTACAACCTATTGATACTGGCCGCCGTCGTGACCCCGGCGTATGGCCAAGACACGACGAAGAGCGTTCCACCCGCGGCTCCGGCACGGGTCGCCTCCAATCCCCGGTTGTTGCCCGACGTGAGCCTGGTCGGCGACCTGATCGGAGATTTTTCCCGGCGCGGCTCGACCCAAGAAGGCGGCCAGCGGTTTTCCGTCCGGGAGGTCGAACTCGCGATCCAGGCAGCCGTTGATCCCTATTTCCGCGGCGATGTGTTCCTCGGAATCAACGATGAGGAGAAGATTGCCATCGAGCAGGCTTACCTCACGGCCACGGCCCTTCCCGGCGGCCTCGAGGCTCGGTTCGGCCGGTTTCTGATGCCGTTTGGCAAACAGAACCTGACGCACCGCCACGATCTTCACACCATCGAGTACCCGTGGGCCCTCCAGCGGTTCCTTGGGGCCGAGGGCCTCAAGGGCACCGGGATCTACCTCAGCAAGGTGTTCTCGCCCCTCGGCTTCTATCAGGAACTCCAAGTCACCGCAACCGACCGGTTCGGCGAGTTCGATGAAACCCTGGAAACCGCGGAACCGGTCAACACCAAACTCGCCAACCTCGGGTTTTCGGCCCGGCTCCGGAACTATGTCGACCTCACCAAACACACCAATCTTGAGATTTCCGCCAGTGCCATTACCGGCAAACGGCCCGGCGAAGCCGTCGGTGTCCCCGGAGTCACGGCCGTCACCGCCCGCCGGAGCCTGATCGGCCTCGATGCCACCTATCGGTGGCGGCCGCTCCAACAAGGCCTCTACCGGTCGTTCATTCTCCAAGCGGAGATCCTCCGCGAAATCAACGGCGACGGCGACCTCCCGGCCGGCCATCCCGCCGCGACCTACCTGGGCCCGACTGCGAACTACACGGGCGGCTACGTGTTCAGCCGGTATCAACTCACCCGCCGGACCTTCCTCGGGGCCCGCTATGATTGGGTTGCCGATCCACAGGCCGCCGGCGGACGACTTCGGGCGGCCTCGGGGTACTGGCAGTTCTTCCCGTCCGAATTTTCGAAGGTCCTGATCGGCTTCGAGCGGGTGGTCCCTCCGGGCGAATCGGCCTACGGACGCATCATGGTCCAGGCCACCTTCGCGCTCGGTCCCCACAAGCCGCACCCGTTCTGAGGCCAAAGACATGCGACGATTTCTGATGGTTCCGTTGCTGCTGCTCGGACTGACGGTCAGAGCCGGAGCGCAACTCAAAGTGGTAACCAGTACCTCCGATTTGTACGACATCGCGCGGCAAATCGGCGGGACCCGCATCAAGGTGAAGCACATCAGCGAAGGGTACCAGGACCCCCACTTCGTTGAAGCCAAGCCGAGTTTTGTGCTCGACCTGCAAAAGGCCGACGTGTGGGCCTTCGTTGGGTTGGACTTGGAAATCGGGTGGATGCCTCTCCTGCTCGATGGCGCTCGCAACCCGAAGATCCGCGCCGGCGGCACCGGGTACCTCGATGTCTCCAAGGCCATTGCCGTGCTCGATCTGCCGAGCGGGTCGGTCGATCGAAGCCAAGGGGATGTCCACGCGTTGGGGAATCCCCACTATTGGCTCGACCCTGAGAACGGACGCCGGATTGCGGCGTTGTTCCGGGACAAGTTTTCCGAACTCGACCCAGCCGGTGCCGCCGGATACGCTGCCAACCTCCTCAAATTCGAGGGCGCCCTCGGCGCGGCGGCCACGGAGTGGGCCGCCGACCTTGCGAGCCTCAAGGCCAAGCCGATTGTCGCCTGGCACACCAGCTGGCGCTATTTTGCCGAGTATACCGGTGTCAACATCGTCGGGTTTGTCGAGCCGAAGCCGGGAGTTCCCCCGTCGCCATCGCATCTGGCCGGCCTGATTCAAACCATCAAGCGAACCGGGACCAAAGCCATCGTCATGGAACCCTACTACGATCGGAAAACGGCTGACTTTCTCGCCGCCAAAACGGGCGCCATGGTCGTCGTCCTGCCGCCCTCCGTCGGCGGGCAGAAAGGGCTCGACGATTACCTGGCCGTGATGGCCTCCAACATTCGGACGCTGGCGAAAGCGGTGCGATGAGCGACCTGGTTCGGTTTGAAGGGGTCACCCTTGGGTACGGCCGGAGCCCGGTGCTGGCCGGCCTGACCTTCGGGATTCCCGAGGGAGACTTCCTGGGCTTCGTTGGGCCGAACGGGTCCGGGAAGACCACGATCCTCCGGGCCCTGCTGGGTACCCTGGCGCCGTTGGCGGGCACGGTCATCAAGGCCCCGGGTCTTCGGATCGGCTACGTACCCCAGCGCGACCAGGTCGACTCGCTCTTTCCACTGTCGGTCAGCGACGTCGTCATCATGGGCCGGTACGACCGGATCCCGCTGGGGCGCCGGCCCGGCCCCGACGACAAGCGGGCGGCCCAGAAGGCGCTCGAGCAGGTCGGGGTCCCGCACTTGGCCGACCGGAACCTGGCCCGGCTTTCCGGAGGGCAGAAGCAACGGGTCCTCATCGCCCGCGCTCTAGTAGGCGATCCCAGCGTCCTGGTCTTGGACGAGCCGACCAACGGGATGGACCTCGTCTCCACGACCCAGATTCTCGGCTTGGTGCGGGATCTGCACGAGCAAGGCAACCTGACCGTGGTGATGGTGAGCCATGCCTTGAACGAGGTGGCCAACTACGTCCACCGGATCGGGCTGGTGTTCGAAGAACACCTCCGGCTTGGAACGGTCTCCGAGATCATCAGCAAGGAGGTCTTGAGCCAGGTGTACGGGCTGCCGGTCGAGGTCAACTCGTTTGACGGCCACCGGGTTGTCGTCGCCAGCTGGCCCCGGGGGGCACCCGGCCATGTTTGAGACCATCTCGCTGTTTCGCGAAGCATTGTACGGGGCGCTGGTTATCGGGATCGGGTGTGCCGTCCTCGGCGTCTACGTCGTGCTTCGGCGGATCGTGTTCGTGGGGGCCGCCCTGGCCCAACTATCCTCCGCGGGGATTGCCCTGGCGATTTGGCTCGGCGGCCTCGGCCTGTTCGGGACCAACCACGCCTATACCATCGGGATGTCATTGGTGGTGACGCTGGCCGGCGCCCTCTTCTTCAGTGTCGGGGGCGGCCGGCGGTTCTTGCATCACGAGGCCGGAATCGGGGTGACCTACGCGGTGGCGGCCGCCCTGGGCATTCTGCTGATCGCCAAGGCCGCGAGCGGTGAAGCCCACGACATCTTTCTCCAAGGGAACATTCTCGGCATTACCCGCCACGAGACCTTGGAGCTGCTCGCCGTCATCGGCCCGGTCCTGCTGCTGCATGTCGCGCTGGCGAAGGAGTTTACTTTCGTCTCATTCGACCCGGAAACGGCTCGAACGTTAGGCTATCGGGTCACCCGATGGAACTTGTTGCTCTACTTGACGATCGGCGTGGTCATTGCCTTCGCAATGCAGTCGGCGGGTGTCCTGCTGGTCTTCAATTTTCTCGTCCTGCCGGCGGTCACCGGGCTCTTGCTGGCCCGGTCAATGCGCGGGGCTTTCGGCTACTCGGTTGCTTCGGCGGTGCTGGCGTCCGTGGTGGGGTTCTCGCTCTCCATTCCCCTCGACCTGCCGACCGGTCCGACGATCATCGCGATGTCGGGACTGGTTGCCTTCTTCGCGTGGTGGGTTCGTCGGACCAGGGGCGAGTAGCGACGGTTTCGACGTGAATGCCGCCCCGGTGGAGCGCCAGTTCCAAGATCCACTCCCAACCGATCATGGCCCGGAACGCCTTCATCGTCATCCCAAGGTACCGGGCTACCCAACTGCGGAGCGTCCGCGCTTCCGTTCCCACCGCATGGGCGAGCTGTTCCACGGTCACCGCGCCGGCCTCGGTCTTGGCCCGTAACAGGCAATGAATCCGAATCCAGTCGTGCCGGCTGTAGGTGCCTTGGCGGCGCAGCCGGTACCTGACCGTCCGCTCCGCATTCCCGCCGGAGCGACCGTCGCGTGGGCTCCAGATCTGGTCGAGGGTCTGTCCCAAGACCACTGAATTGGTGCGCCGCACCACATAGGCCACGAACTGCGCCGCCGTCGGCCGCGACCGGCTCGCCGCGGCCTTGGCGGCCGCCGTCGGGGTGATCCGGCTCGATCCGTTTACGGCCACCAGCACCGCCGGCTGGACCGGCAGCGACCAAATCGACTGGAGCACGGCCGCCGACACGGCGGCCGGGGCAATCGCGATACACGGAACAGTCCACGGCGCTCGCTCCAACAGCTCCGCCAACTGGGGGGGCAGCCCATGGTGGCCGTCGATGCGAACCACCGCGATCGAGCCCGGCGCCGGGAGTCTTCCGATCAGCGCCACGAGGTCGCGATAAGGCGGCTCGAGAATGGTGACACCGTTCGACGTCATGGCCCAGCCCGGCACGAGAAAGGGCTGAGAGAGTATCGCTTCTGGAGCAACCGGCAAGAGGGCCGTTTGGACCTAACGGGCTCGGCACTCGGCACTCGGCGCTCGGCACTCGGGCGCTCGGCGGAGGCCGGGCTAGCGGAAGAGCATCAGGGACCAGCTGACGAGGGAGACGCTCATCGAGGCGAGGGCGATGTCACGGTGCCAATGATTGGGTTTGCCGTACGCCCGGATATTGTCGCCGGCGGCTGTTACATACGTGAAGCCGGCGGCGGCGGCGAGGAAGAGGGCTCCGTGGACCAGCTTTTTGGTGCGTCCTTCAGGGTCCTTCCGGCCCTCGATCGTGTTCCAGACACCTGTGAGGGTGTTCATCCCAAAGACGACCATCGTTGCTCCCGCCAACGGGCCGTGGATGTCCCGGGCCCATTTCGGGGCTTGCTCTTTCTTGTTCCGAAGTTGGAAGCCGGTGTACCCAGACCCGATAAAGAGGGGGACCATGGCCCAACTTAGCGCCCGGTGAATCGCAACCCGGGTGTGGTACACGTCGCTGTATTCGATGCTCGGTGCCCGCCGCCGCCGGCCGGTGTCGGCCATGGCTTCGTACAGCTTCGTGTTTTCCCAGCGCGGGGGCTCGAGGAAAGCCCGGGGCTCGAGGTCGAATGCCACATCCGCGGCGGCGGTTTGAAGCAGTAAACCAAGGGTGAGCGCGATCATGGCGGGGAAGGGTGGCAATCCGAGTGCCAGTCTCGCGATATGCAATTTCTTGCACTCAACCACCGTTTCGGGTCGGCCTTGAGCCCCCGCCGGCCTGGTTGTCCTTATTGGTTAAGCGTCCTACGAGAGCGGTCGTTCCGGATAGATGGCCGCCGCCGCCAGGAGTCCGGCAACCAGCGACACGGCCGTCAGCATCATCGTGAAGGCGGTATCGATTCCGGCCACCACCTGGTTGTCGAGCAATGCGGCGATACTGCGAAATCCGATACTGCCGGGGACGAGGGTCAGCAGGCCGGGCACCAATGTAACGGCCGCCGGGCGGAGTGAAATTCGGTTGAACAGGTTGCTGCCAAGCCCGATGGCCAGCGCCCCGACGAAGACGCCGATGGCGGGGCCGAGTAGTTCGCTTCCGAGCCGAGTGGCCACGAAAGCGACCGCCCCGGCAACCACGATCCACGCCAAGTCCCGCCGGTCGGCCCGGAGCAGGATCGAAAAGGCAAACGCGCTCGCGACCAACGCCAGCCAATTGGTCCAGGGCGGGGCAGCCACCGGTCCGGTCGTGGGAATGGCTCCGAACAGCGCAGCGGCGATCTTGCCACCGAGTGCGACGCCGAAGCCCATGCTGATGAAGGTCATGAACGCCCCTGCCATTCGGGTTGTCCCGGCGGTCAGGTGGCCGTAGGCCAATTCGGCGATGGCGGTAGTCAGTGTCAGGCCGGGTACCAGCACGATCATCCCAGCCAACGTGGTAATCGGGACCGAGAAACCCCCGAGTATCACGCCGAGCGCGGCCACTCCGAACGAACCCAAGGTGGCCGCCGCCAGTTCGAACACCCGCCCGATGTTCGGAAGCCGTTGGGCGACGACCGACAGCACCCCGATGGCTAGTCCGGCCGCCGCGGCCATCAGGCATTCCCGGCTCCCACCGCCGAGGAATCGTGCCCCGGCGGCCGATGCAAGCATATAGCCGACGGCCGTTGTGACCGGAGTTGGCGCCGGTGGGGTTAGCAGTCCATTGAGCCGCTCGGCGCCCTGGGAAGGCTCGAGGCCTCCTCCCAATACCGCCCGAGCGACCTCGGTGACCTGAACCCAACGGCCGAGGTTGGTCGGCTGCGGTACCGTGCGCACCATGAAGGTCTGCTGGCTGTCGCCGCTCCCGAACGACGCGAAGATCGACGTCGGGGTGGCGAAGTACTGGGCCACCACGCCCAGTCGCCCCGCGGCATCCTCGAGCGCGCCTTCCAACCGATGAGTGGCTGTCCCTGACGCGTGCAGGGCCTTGGCGAGCGCGAGGAGGAACGCCCGGCGCTCGGCGGTTTGCGCGGGGGTCACGGGCGGGACAGATTGGGGCATGGCAACTAAAGTAGCGCTGGTGACGGGAGCAACGGAGGGGATCGGGCGGTCGATTGCAACGCTGCTTGGCCGCTCGGGCTATGCGGTTGGTGTGACCGCACGGACCGAGGCCAAAGTGGCGGCGCTGGCGGCTGAGTTGAACGCGGCGGGAATCCCGGCCGTCGGGGTGCCGGCCGACGTCGGCAACCCGGCCCAGGTCGACCGGGTCATCAAGACGGTCAGCGAGGGGTTGGGGCCGATCGACGTGTTGGTCAACAACGCCGGGATAGCGATAACCAAGCCGCTGACCGAGACTACCCTCGATGATTGGGATCGGACCTTCGCGACCAACGTCCGAAGCCTCTACCTGCTGACCCATGCCGTTCTGCCCGGCATGAAGACCCGGGGTGTGGGCGACATCATCAACGTGGCGAGTCTGGCCGGCAAGAACGGAGTGGCCAACGCCGCCGCGTATTCAGCGTCCAAGCATGCCATGATGGGATTCAGCCGGTCCCTGATGCTCGAGGTCCGACAATTCGGGGTCCGGGTGATCACGATCTGTCCGGGCAGCGTCGACACCCCGCTGATGCGGGAACAATCGGCGTTCAAAGTGAACTTCGACCGGATTCTCAAAGCCGAGGACGTGGCGGCCACGGTGCTGGCCGCGCTCCAGCTTCCTCGGCGGGCCATGGTCAGTGAACTCGAAATCAGACCGTCCAATCCCTGATCGGCCCCTCAGGGAGCGGTGGTTCCAACCGTTCCCGCTGGCGGCGGCCGCGATTCTGCTTGGGTGGGTGGCGTTTGCCGTTGCCCAGATCGGGCATTGGTCCGCGTGGCCCATCGGCGTGGCCGGCAGTGTCTTCGGACTGCTCGCGTTTCAGCGGGGCCGGGTCGTCGCCCGTCGGAGGCACGAGGCTTTGGAGCAGGCTTTGGAGTCGCAGGCCGCCCGAAATCGGGAACTCGAGTTGCTGCGCGGCCTCGGGGCCACGTTGTTGGCGTTTCGATCCACCAGCGAACTCTTTGACGAGATCGCCCGGGTGGCCCGAGCCCTGGTGGCGGCCGATGCCGGCGCGGTCATGATCCGGTCAGTCGAAGGCGAGTTTCTCCGAATCGTGGCCGGTGATGGACTGCTCCGGCCCGCCCTCGACCGACTGTTGCCGGTGTCCGGCTCATTTGCTGGTGCCGCGTTGATTGCCGACGAGCCGCTCAAGTCCGATGCGCTCGGCACCGACCCAAGGAACTACCGGGTCGAGGGGGTCGGGGTCGATTTCGAACGGGCTGCGGCCGCTGCGCTCCGTTCCCGGGGCGACGCGATCGGGGTCGTGGCGGTCTACCGCCAAGCCCGCCAAGCCCCGTTTTCTCCGCTCGACCTCGAACTCCTTCGCACCTTGGGCGACCAAGTCGCCATCGGCCTCGACCGGGCGGCTCTGCTCGAAGACGGCCGCCGGAACGAGCGGGTTCTCGAGCAGACCAACCGCGAGCTGGTCGAGGCAACCGAACTCAAGAACCAATTCCTGGCCAACATGTCGCATGAGTTGCGGACCCCCCTCAACGCGATCATCGGATTTGCCGATCTCCTCGAGATGGAGCCGGCTTTCGATGCAACCCAGCGGGACTACCTCCAGTCCATCAGCCGGAACGGACGCAACCTCCTCGAGATGATCAACGGGGTCCTCGACGCGGCCAAGCTCGAGGCCCGCCAGATGACCCTCCGCCTGTCACCGGTGGAGATCGGGCCGTTGATTGAGGGGGCCCTCCGGGACACCGAGAGTCTGCGGGCGGTCAAAAAGCAGGGGGCGGAACTGACTTTGCCGGACGAGGTCCTCGCACTCGACGCCGACCACCAGAAGATCCGCCAAGTGCTGCTCAACCTGTTGTCGAACGCTTCCAAGTTCACCGACCAAGAAGGTTTCGTAAGCGTCGACGCCCGCCGGACGACGTTACCACTTCCCGGTGCCATGCGGCCCGACGGGAGCCGGGGCCTTGAGATCGGAGAGGCGATCCTGGTTTCGGTTCGGGATTCGGGGATTGGAATTGCAGAGACGGATATTCCGATGCTGTTCCAGCCGTTCCGGCAGGTCGACAGTACGGCCAGTCGCCAGCAAGCCGGCACCGGCCTCGGGTTGGCCCTCTGCCGCCAATTCGTCGAGTTGCACGGAGGCGCGATCGGCGTCGAGTCGGCGCTTGGCAGCGGGAGTACCTTCTGGTTCGCGCTGCCGGTCGGCACCAGACCCCGTGAAAGCTAGGCCCCGGCGCCCTTCCGGCTCAGCGCGGGGCTCCGTCCCGTCGCGCTCCGGCGAACCAGTTCGAGGTGGGGCGCGATAACGGCCGCAAACTGTTGGGCCACGGCCGCCGCCTCTCGGGGGCCTTCGAAGTGGGTGGCCTCGACCACCATCGCACCGATCACCCGGCCGGCCACCCGAAGTCCCACCGCGATACCCTCGGACTCGTGTCGGTGCGTGAGGGTCCAAGGTCGCTCGTTTTCGAGGACGGCCCGGGCCGGGAGTTCCTGAATGGCCAAGAGCGGAAGGTCCGCCAAGGGCCGGATCGTGTCCGGTGAAATCTCGACGCACTCATCTTCGCTCTGGCGGAGCAGGAAGCGGAGCCGGTCATGAGGCAGCACGTCTTTGACCTCCGCCGCAAATCGGTGGAGGGCTTCGCCGAGGTGGGCGGTCGCGGCCAAGGCCTCCGCCGCCCGAAGGACCGGGAGCGATGGGGCCTGAAGGACCTCGAGTTGGCCGCGGAGGGCCTGGACCTCGGACTCGAGCCGGAAGGCCGCAACCCGGGCTCCGACCAGACCCGCCAGACCCTCGAGCGTCAATTCGTCCTGCGGCCGGTAGAGACCCTGAACGGCGTGGCCCATGACAATGAGGCCCACCAACTCGGGTCCGAGCATCAATCGGGCGGCGAGGACCGAGGCCACCCGGTGCGACCCGGCGCCCCCGCCCGGAAGGGTCAGGCCCGGCGCTTCACTGCCCAAGTTGGCAATCGTGGTCGTGGTCTGGTCGCCCATCAACTCGGTCAGCAGCTGGGTGATATCGCCCCACGTGGTGCTGCCCGCGCCCCAGCGCCGCCGGCCCGTCAGTCCCGACAAAGGGATCGCCGCGCGAGTGCCGTTGGCGATCGCGAGGATCTCAAGCCGGTCGTGCGGCAGGTGCGGATGGAGGAGCCCTGAGAGCCGCCGGACCAATTCCGGGCCGGTGGGCGCTTCGGACACGGTGCGCGCCACCGCTGCCGGCAAGGAGTCCTCGTCGATGGCCGGGTCGGACGGTTCGCCCCCGGCGGTCAGCAGCGTGCCTAACGTCGTGAGGGAAGGCGCCAGCCGGTCGGCCAGTTGATGGAGCGTCCGGGCCGCAGGGGGGCCGTAGGCCCCGGGTTCGAAGGTGCCGATGACCACCACCCCCACATCCCGGGCTTCGGTCCGGATCGGGACCGCCACCGCGGAGGCATACTTAGCCCGGCGCAGGGTCTCTTCCAACTCAAAAAGCTGGTCCTGGCCAAGATGAGGGTCGGGGATCGCGATCTCGAGGTGGTCCTGGGCCAGGGCGTCGGGGCCCAGCAAGATCACGCCGCCCCGTTCCGGGAAGACCCACAGTGCCAAGAGCTGATGGGGTAGTTCCGTGCCGACCAGATTCGACAGCGCCAAGTGCCAGGTGGCGATTGACGCCGGATCAGGGGCCCCGGCCGTGAGGTCGAGGACCGGGACCAGGAGGTCGCCCGGGGGGGCGGTCGGCGCAGTCGTGGCGGTCATCGGGGGGTCTGAAATGCAGAACCTGTGCCTCTTTTTCGATCACCTAAACGTCTGTGCCACAATGACTTGCCCCCCAGACCCCCGGGATGCCTCGATCCCGGTCGGCGCGGGTTGCCAGAAACGGGGGGATTCCGCTTTCTTGGTGACATGACCGAAATCAAGCTGGCTATCGAAGGCATGTCGTGCAACCACTGCCTCAACGCGGTGAACCGAGGGCTCTCCAAAGTCCCCGGCGTTCGGATCAGGTCGGTGGCCATTGGCCGGGCCGAGCTTGAATTCGACCCCCAGCAGGCGAACCCGGGCTTGATCGTGGCGGCCATCGACGACGCGGGTTTCAAAGCAACGCCGATGGAATGATGCTATCGTATCCGGATGCCAAACATCCGGTACGCGCTCCTGTTCGGGCCCATCCTGTTCGGGTGTGGGACCCAATCCAGCTCGTCGATCGATGCCTCCGTGACCCTCGCTCCCCCAGGCGGCGCGACGCGGGTCATTGATTTCACGACCGATGAAGGCACCGGGATGTCGGTCGATGTGGCGCCCGACGCCAGTTGGTTCGCCTTCGACCTGTTGGGCCACGTCTACCGGATGCCGCAAGCTGGCGGCACCGCCGTGGCGCTCACCCAAAACAGCGGCCCGGCCCTCAACTTTCATCCGGCGATATCACCGGACGGCAAGCGGATCGCCTTCGCGTCTGACCGGAACGGCCAACTGGCCATTTGGACCATGGCCGCCGACGGTACTGACCCGAAGCTGGTGTTCGGCGATCCCGACACTCGGTTCATCCAGCCGGCCTGGGCTCCGGATGGTAAGAGTCTGGTGGCGGTCAGGTTGTACCGGACTCCGGGGCGCGGCTGGCATCGCCAAAACCGGACCCTGTTTCGGTTGCCCCTCGATGGCGGGCCCCCGGAACAACTGGTCAACGAACGCCTGACCCAGCCGGATTCGCCCCATTTCTCCTCCGACGGCCGCTATCTCTACTATCACGTCTCCTACTCGATCGGCGAAGGGCTCGGGATGCTCACCGCCGGGTACCGGATCATCCGGCGCGAGTTGGCTACCGGCCGGTCGGAAACGGTCCGGGTCCCGGGGCCGGCGGAGCCCTCGCCCGAGTTCCGAGCTGCCCTCAAAGCCGGCGGCTACGCGGCCGACGTCGGGAACGAGCCCTCGACGACGACTCCGAAACTATCGCCGGACGGAAAGTGGCTGACTTTTTCCAGGGAAATGCCGGACCAGACGTTCGAGTGGCGGGGCCACCGAATGCGGCCGAGCACCGCGCTCTGGATTCGAAACTTGGCGAGCGGGGAAGAACGGCCGCTCTTGCCGCTCGCCACCAAAGACCTGACCGAGATCAACGCGCAGTATGCCTATCGGCCGTTCCCAGGCTACGCCTGGATGCCCGACGGCCGATCGCTCGTGTTGTCGGTGGGCGGCAAGATCCAGCGAATCGATGTGGCGACCGGAACCCTGACGCCGATTCCGTTCGAGGCGCGGGTGCTCCGGACCGTGGCGGAGCCGGTTCGGGGCCGGATCCAAATCGACGATGACTCGCTCGAGGTTCGGTTCATTCAGTGGCCCGCCTCGTCTCCGGACGGGAAGCGTCTGGCCTTCGTCGCGGCAGGCCGGATCTGGATCATGGACCTTCCCGGTGGTACTCCGAGGCCGCTGACCGAGGCGATGCTGCCGGCGTTTCAGTTGTCCCCGGTGTGGTCGCCCGACGGGGAGTCGATCGCGTTTAGCAGCTGGGAGGAAACGTCCCGCGGTCATCTCTGGGTGGTGGCAGGCTCCGGCGGCGTGCCGCGGCGGGTCTCGAATGCGCCCGGGGAGTATCTCGGGCCGGTCTTTAGCCCGGACGGACGGTGGCTCGCGGTAAGCCGCGGCCCCGGTCCGAAGGCGGGGCCCGGCTGGAATCCCTGGGAAGAGGCGGCCGGCTGGGACCTGGTGCGGTTTCCGGCGGCCGGCGGCCCGGCCACCGTGCTGGCGTCGATCGGCGGCTGGCAACGGGCCGGCCTCGGCCCCGACGGCGGCCTAACGTTCCCGGCGCAGAAACTCGCCAAACCCGCCTCGCCCCTTCTGTACAAACCCTTCCCCGACTCGGCCGACCTGGCCAACGTCGTCCAGGTCAAGACGGTGGGGTGGGAGGGCGGCGGCGTACGGACCCACCTCGAGTTTCCGGCCCGCCGTGGGCAGGGGAATACGCCGGTGTGGTCGCCCGACGGCCGGTGGGTTGCGTTTGACGCGGCTCGCGAAATTTTCGTGGCGCCCACTACCCCCGATAGCGGCGCCCAACCGATCGAGCCGAATCCGAACGTCAAGGCGGCGGGCCGGGTTCGAGTCGGCGAATGGGGCGGGATCTTTCCCCGGTGGCGGAACGCCACCACGCTCGAGTTTGCCTCCGGACCCCGGTACGTGACCTACGACGTTGCCTCGGCGAAGGCCGAGGCGATCGAGATCCGGCTCCGGCTACCGCGGATGAAACCGGCCGGGTCGATCGCATTGGTCGGCGCCAAGATCGTCACGATCGACAGCGGCGGCGTGATCGATCGAGGCACCATCGTGGTCAGCGGATCGCGGATTACCTGTGTCGGTATCTGCGAAACCGTGGGGGTCGACCGGGTCATCGATGTATCGGGCAAGACCATCATCCCGGGTCTGATCGACCTCCATGCCCATCATACCGAGAATGAAGCCGGTGCCGCTGTCACCCAGCATCACTCGCCCTTTGCCCTCGATCTGGCCTACGGCGTGACCACGATCGTCGATCCCGCCACCCAGTCGGCCAGCGGGTTCACGTTGGCCGAACTAGTCGAGGCGGGTGTGATCATCGGCCCACGAGTGTATAGCTCCGCCGAGACCGTGATTGCGTGGGGCAGCGCCTGGGGGGATTTTCCCGAGATCGATTCGATCGGCGTGGCGCGCTCGGAGATCAACCGACGGAAGGCCTGGGGAGCGGCCACTATCAAGAACTACCGCCAGCCGGGCCGCCGCCAGCATCAGCTGCTGGTCCAGGCCGCCCGGGAGGCGGGAATCAGCCTGACGAGCGAGGGCGGGCCGCTGTTCCTCGATGTGGGGTACGCCATCGACGGACAGACTGGTTGGGAGCACATGATCGCCGATCTGCCGCTGTACCGCGATGCCACCACCTTCTTCGGCAAGGCCGGGTTGGTCTACTCGCCGACGCTGATGGTGGCCGGTGTGCCGCACGGGGCCATGGAATTCTACCGGCCGTCGGCCGATCTGCTGAACGAGGCCAGGACCCGGCGGTTCATGCCGTATCCGGTATTGGCCGCCAAGGTCGCCAGCGCCGCGCCGAAGCTGCTCGAACAGGTGGCCTTCCCCATCATGGCCGAGGGCGTGGCCGATATTGTCAAGGCGGGCGGGTTTGCCGCTATCGGTGAGCACGGTGAGCAAACCGGAATCGGTTCGCACTGGGAACTCTGGACCTACGCGACGGCCCTCAGTCCGGTCCAGGCCATCAAAGTGGCCACGTTGGATGGGGCGTACTTCATCGGGGCCCATGGGGAGACCGGTTCGATCCGGGCCGGCAAACTCGCGGATCTGGCGATCCTCGACGCCGACCCGACGGTCGACATTCGAAACTCCTCGAAGGTTCTGATGGTAGTGAAAGCAGGCCGCCTGTACGAGGCGGCCACCCTCACCGAACTCTGGCCTGGCACGAAGCCCTACGGCCGGATCCCGTGGCCGACGGGCCCGACCCCGTAAGAGGTTCTCATGCTGCTGCCGATTCTGCTGGCCTTCGCCCTCGCCGACTCCGTGCCTCGGCTGGCAGGTCAGGTCACCATCTACCGCGACCGCTTCGGGGTTCCCCATGTGGCCGGGAAGACGGACGCGGCCGCCGCATTCGGGTTCGGCTATGCCCAGGCCGAGGACTACTTCGCCCGGCTCGAGGACAACTTCATCCGGGCTTTGGGTCGCCGGTCGGAAGTAACCGGGGCCTCGGCGCTCGGCGAAGACCGGCTGAATCGGCTGCTCGAGATTCCGAAACTGGCGCAAGCCGAATACCGGCGCCTTCCGGTCCGGATCCGACGAATCGTGGATGGCTTTGCCGGCGGGATCAACTATTACCTGGCGCGGCATCCCGAAGTCCGGCCCCGATTGCTGGCCCGGATCGAGCCGTGGTATCCATTGGCGTTCATCCGTTACAACTACTACCAGAACGGTTTCGCGGAGATCGCGAGGGGGCGGGGCACCGAGCCGCTCCCGATCGACGAGGCCGCGACCCGGGGCTCGAACGGCTGGGTGGTGAGCGGGCGCCGGACCGCCAAGGGCTACCCGCTGCTGTTCATCAATCCGCACTTGCCGTTCTTCGGGCCGGGCCAGGTCTACGAGGGGCACCTGATCAGCGACGATGGCTGGAATTTCACGGGCTACACCCGGTTCGGCTTTCCACTCCCCTATGTCGGCCACAATGAGTCGGCCGGTTGGGTCAGCACCGACAACGCAGCCGATCTGGCCGACCTCTACGTGGAAACGTTCGATCATCCAACCGATGCGGGGATGTATAAATACGGTGCCGGGTATCGCCGGGCGGTCGAGTGGACCGATACCGTTCGGGTCAAGACGGCGGCGGGCCTGGTGGCGCGGGCGCTTCGGTTCCGGAAGACTCACCATGGGCCGATCGTGGCGACGAGTGGTGGCAAGCCGGTGGCGCTCAAGATGGCCAAGTTCGAGGCCGACGGCTGGCTCGAAGAATGGTACGCGATGACGCGGGCCCGGAACTTGGCCCAGTTCAAAGCCGCGATGCGGCCCCTCAACATGCAATTCGGCAACGCGATGTTCGCCGACCGGGACGGCAACACCTTCTACATCTACAACGGGGCCGTGCCGAAGCGCGATCCCAAATTCAACTGGGACGAACCGGTCGACGGCAGCGATCCCGCCACGGAGTGGAAGGGGTTCCACACCTTCGACGAGTTGCCCCAACTGACCAATCCGGCCTCGGGCTGGATGCAGAACTGCAACGGGACCCCGTTCCTGCTGACCGACGCCGGGAATCCGGATCGGGCCAACTACCCGGCCTATCTCGCGACCGAGCCCGATACCCGCCGGGCCGCCCAGTCTCGGAAGATCTTGGCCGGCACCGACCGGTGGACGTTCGAGGCGTTTGAGCGGATGGCGTTCGATACCAGGAGTTGGCTGGCCGACAGCTTGCTCGCGTCGTTGCGTCAGGTCGCGGCTGAGCCGTCTCGTTCCTCGCTGCGGATGGCGCGAGCAGCCACGCTGCTCGCCGACTGGGACGGCCGGACGACGGTGACGAGTTCCGCCGCGACGATCTTCGAGCTGTGGAGCGGGGCAGTGGACCGGCCGAACCCGCCGCCGCTTGGCTCGGTGTTCGAGGCGGCGATGGATCGTGGTGAGCGGGCTTTCGGCCGCTGGGATGTCTCGTTCGGCGAAGCGACCCGGCTCCAGCGGTGGGACGACGTGGCCGAAGTGGGGCCGGACGATCGCAAACCGAGCGTCGCGGTGCCCGGTGTGAACGGACGCCTCGGTGGTGTGTTTACCTTCTTTGCCAGAGAGTTTCCCGGTCTTAATCGCCGTTACGGGGTGGCTGGCGGCACCTATGTCAGCGTGGTGGAGTTCGGGCCGACAGTCCGAGCCAAGACGATTCACGTCTTTG
>SXGU01499516.1_pt1 | contig 26608 bp, 18 predicted proteins | sample 3174531 | NCBI WGS metagenome assembly SXGU01 (sample SAMN11356863, study PRJNA531348) | freshwater metagenome | isolation source: freshwater sample F1-140 | place: China: Fuxian Lake, Yuxi | collected 2017-12-25 | reverse complement strand
CCCTTTCAGGGCACAACGTGAAATGCCCGGATTTCCTAGGGCGGCGCTCCCGTTGGTCGCTTGCCCTAGGCTGGACTCCGAGGCCCCTTCGGGGCGAAGACTCCAAACTGCGCAACTTCAAAACTGACGCTTCGGGTTACATGCCAGACTCGCTGACGTTTCGGGTTACATGACAGAATTGCCAGACCGCTGATTTTCAAATTCTCGCGTCACACGGCGGCGGGTCGTGCATACGGGGCGGCAGTAGGCTGCCTGAGGGGACGAACGCGAATTCTGCGGGCCACCGGTCTTCGTGTCTGTTCATTGCGACGCGAGACGGGTCGGCCCTTTGGGTGTGCTGCTCACATCGAACTCTCATTTCGAGGAGGCACACCATGTTTTTCCTGTCGTCGTCTTGGCTGTCATCGTTGGCTCGTAAACTGTCCTCATCGCGCGTGGCGAATCGGCAACGTCGTGCCTCGCGCCGGATGACTCGTACCCAAGCGATCGAGTTACTGGAACCGCGCATCGTTCTGTCGGCTCCCGATCAGTGGTTGCAGCGCGGCCTCAGCGGCGGCGGTGTGCTCTTGGAACCGGCGCTCAGTCCGCACAATCCGAATGAATTCTATGTCGGCACGGACATGAGCCAGGTCTTTCACACGAAGGACGGTGGCCAAGCTTGGGACTTGTACAACTTCAACGAGTTCGTCATGTCCAACAAGGTCACCGGAGTGCAATTCACCAGCGACCCGCAGGTGTTGTTCGCGATCGACACGGACACGCTCGCGTTTCCAAAGCCGATCCGCAGCACTGATTCCGGAGCCACCTGGGACCGAGTTGGCTCGGCCGGGTTCGCGTCGAATTGGAAGAGCACCGAGCAAGCCTGGCGAATGTTCGCTGATCCGAATTCCGCAGGACGGCTCGTCGTAGCAACGCAGGATGAGCTGTACCTCTCGACCGACGCCGGGACGACTTTCACGTCAGTCTACGCCTACATGGGCACGATCAGCGCGAGCCAGAAATTGGGGCTGCATCTCGCGGGAGTCTTCTTCGACGGGCCGAATATCTACGCCGCGACCAACGCGGGATTGTTGCTTTCGACGAACGGCGGCGGTTTTCAGACGGCGACGGTCGGAGGCAACGCGATTGGCGGCATCGGCGCGAACGAAGTGTTCTTCGCCTTCGCCGGCGCGACGAACGGGACGACGACTCGCTTCTGGGCGGTGACTCATGATCCGGCCACCGTTCACACGCCGCTCGATCACGGCGGTGCCAATCCGGCGGCGGCGAACACCTACGCCGGTTTCAAGAATCTCTACACGCTGGATTTGGGACAGGTGAACTGGTCGGTCCAGACGACCGGCCTGCCGGTGACAGCCGATCTGAGTTATGTGGCGATGGCAGTCAACGACATCGACACCGTTTACGTCGGCGGACAGAACACCGCCAACAACTTCGTGAGCGTGTACATCGGCAAGTTCACGACCGCCAATCCGACGTGGACCAGCCTCTATCAAACTCAAGGAGCGGGCGCGAACATCGTCGCCGGCTTCGTGGGGCCGGGCGGGCACATTGGATTCTCGCCGGGGATCGAGGGACTGGCCGTCGATCCGCAGGACTCGACTCGGCTGATGATGACCGATGGCTGGGTCGCTCACACCAGCACGAACGGCGGCGGGTTGTGGCAACAGATCAACGTGCCGCTCAGTCAGGACCACGCTCCGGGAGCGACGATCTCGGACACCGAGGCGTACAACAACACCGGCATCAACAACACGACCGTCTGGTGGATTCACTTCAGCAGCGCGACCAACATCTTCGCGGCCTACGACGACGTGAAGTGGCAGCGGACGACCGACAGCGGCGCGACCTGGTCGTTCGACGTCAACGGCCTCGATCAGAAGCGCGAGAACTTTTCGATCGAAGTCGATGCGACGACGGGCCGCATGTACGTCTCGCAAGGCCGTAGCTGGGGACCGCACGACATCCTCGGCCTGACCGACACGGCGATCAATCAGGGGGGCGGCGACATCGCGTACTCGGATGACGGCGGAGCGAACTGGACCGTCCTGTACGACTTCGGCAATCCAGTGAGCTGGACCGCGCTCGACCCGAACGATCCGCAGACGATGTACGCCAGCGTCATCGATCCCGATCCGAGCATCGGCGGCGTGTATGTCTCGCACAACATCGGCGCGGGAGCCGCTGTCACGTTCACGCGACTGGCGGCGCAGCCCTCGTCGCTGAACGTCGGCAAGCCGCACACGATCGAAGTGCTCGATGACGGCACGCTGGTGCTCGTGCTGACCGCTCGCAAGCACGACCACGACGGTAACTCGGCCACTGCGGACCAACAGTCTGCCGGCTCAGGAGTCTTCCGGCTCGACCCCGGAGCCTCGCAATGGACCGACGTGACCGGGGCCAACATGCACTACTGGTGCAAAGACCTGACGATCGACCCGCACGACCCGACGCAGAGCACCTGGTACGTCGCCGTCGCCACCGCCATCGCTCCGTTTCAGGTGGTCGCGGGACAGCCGAGCAACCAATCCGGCCTCTACATGACCACGAACCGCGGAGCATCCTGGACTCGCGTCTTTACGCAGGACACCGATTCGTTCGCCGTCGATCCGAACAATCCCAGCGATGCCTATCTGGCCGCGAACTCTGACGGCTTATGGTACTCGTCGAATCTTCGGCTGGCCGACGGCGTCACGATCAACCCGAACCCGACGTTCACGAAGGTCACGTCGTTCCCGCACCAACGGCCGAACCGAGTCTTCTTCAACCCGTACGTTTCCGGCGAAGTCTGGATCGCGTCGAACGGAGCGGGGATGCTGGTCGGCAACGCTTCGTCGCCGGATCGGACTTTCGAGTTCAGCACGGCGAACTTCTCGGTCAACGAAAACGCCGGCTCCGCGACACTCACCGTCCAGCGAACCGGCGACACGGCCAATGTGATGTCGGTCGATTACCGCATCAGCGACGGCACCGCGACGAACGGCTCGGACTACACGAGCACCAATCTCGCGACCGGCATCACCGGCACGCTGACGTTCCTGCCCGGCCAGTCGAGCGTCATGGTCTCGCTGCCAATCATCAACGACTCGGCGATCGAGGGAAATCAAACCGTCCTGCTGAGTCTCTCTGGCCCAATCGGCGGCAACTTCCTCGGCCCAAACGCCAACGCGACGCTGACAATCGTCGATGACGACACGGTCCCCACGCTGTCGATTAACGACGTCTCGCTGACGGAAGCGAACACAACCGCGACCTTCACGGTGACTCTCTCCGCCGCGAGCGGACAAACCGTGACCGTCAACTTCGCGACCGCCAACGGTTCGGCCGTCGCCAACGCTGACTACACGACTCAATCGGGATCGCTGACGTTCGCTCCCGGCGAGACGACGAAGACGATCACCGTTCCGGTGCTCGGCGACACGCTCGACGAACCGGACGAGACGTTCGTCGTGAACCTGTCGGGTGCGACGAATGCGAGCATCGCGGACGCTCAAGGACTCGGCACGATCCTCGACAACGATGCCGTACCATCGCTGTCGAGCAGCGATGTCTTGCTCACGGAAGGCAACACGACCGCCACCTTCACGGTGACGCTCTCGACTGTGAGCGGACAGACTGTGACCGTCGATTTCGCAACCGCCAACAGCTCGGCCGTCGCCGGCGCGGACTACACGAGCCAAACTGGCTCAGTGACGTTCGCTCCAGGCGAGACCACGAAAACGATCAGCGTTCCTGTGCTCGGCGACTTGCTCGACGAACCGGACGAAACCTTCGTCGTGAACCTGTCGAACGCCACGATCGCGGACGCTCAGGGCCTCGGCACGATCCTCGATGACGATGCGACTCCGTCGTTGTCGATCGACGACGTCTCAATCACAGAAGCGAACACGACGGCCACGTTCACCGTGACGCTCTCCGCCGCCAGCGGGCGAACGGTCACGGTCGATTACGGCACGACCGACGACAGCGCGGCGGCGGGCGGCGATTACACGGCAGCCGTCGGTAGTCTGACCTTCGCTCCCGGCGAGACGACGAAATCCATCGCCGTGCCAATCAGCGGCGACACGACCGACGAGGACGACGAACGCTTCACCGTCGATCTCTCGAACGCGATCAACGCGGTCATGTCCGACAGCAAGGGACTCGGCACGATTCTCGATGACGACGCGGCCCCATCGCTGACGATCGGTGACGTCACCGTCACGGAAGGGAACTCCGGCCAGACTCCGGCGACGTTCACGATCAGCCTGTCCGCAGTCAGCAGCAAGACGGTCACCCTCGACTTCGCCACGGCCAACAGCAGCGCTCACGCACCCGGCGATTACTCCGGCACGTCCGGCTCGCTGACATTCGCTCCGGGCGAGACCACGAAGACTCTCTCCGTCTTGGTGGAAGGCGATTTGACCGACGAGGCGGACGAACAATTCCTCGTCAACCTGTCGAACGCCGTCAATGCGACGATGGCCGACTCGCAAGCCAAAGGCACCATCACGGACGACGACTTCACCCCCAAGCTGTCGATCAGCAACGTCACCGTGACCGAAGGGGATTCGGGAACCACCGACGCGATCTTCACGCTCACGCTGTCGGCTCCGGGCCATCAAGCAGCCACCGTCAGCTACGCCACGACGAGCAGCTCGGCGGTTGCTGGCACGGACTTCAACACCACGACTGGCTCTGTGACCTTTGACGTCGGCGAAACCACGAAAACCGTCACCGTTCCGGTGCTCGGCGATGCGACGGACGAACCCGACGAAATCTTCCACCTGAACCTGACTAGCATCACCGGCGCGGTCATGACCAACAATTTCGGAGTCGGCACGATCACCGACGACGACGCGCCTCCGACGTTGTCGATCAACGATGTGACGGTTACCGAAGGCCAACCGACAGCCACGTTCACCGTCACGCTGTCCGCCGCGAGCAGCCAGACCGTGACCGTCGGATACATGACCGTCAGCGGCTCCGCGTTCCCGGACTTCACCGCCACATCGGGCACGCTGACGTTCGCCGCCGGAGAGACCTCCAAAACTCTCAACGTGGCTCTCAATGAGGACGTGTTGGACGAGGCCGACGAAAACTTCTCCGTGATTCTCTCGACCACAACGAACGCCAACGTCGGCGACGGGACCGGCATGGCCACGATCCTCGACAACGACGCCGCTCCGTCGCTGTCGATCAAAGATGTCACGCTCACCGAAGGGAACTCCGGGACGACCACCGCCACCTTCACCGTGACGCTGTCCACAGCGAGCGGTCAAACCGTGCTGCTCGACTACGCAACCGCCGACGGCACGGCACTCGCCGCGAGCGATTACACCGCGAGCTCCGGAACACTCAGCCTCGTCGCCGGACTGATGTCGAAGACCTTCACCGTCCCGATCATCGGCGACGTGCTCGATGAACCGAGCGAGACTTTCGTCGTGAATCTGTCGAACGCGATCAACGCCAGCTTCTCGGACAACCAAGCCGTCGGCACGATCACCGACAACGACGCCGCTCCGTCGCTGACGATCAACGACGTCATCGTCACCGAGGGAGATTCCGCGCTGTTCACGGTCACGTTGTCCGCCGTCAGCGGGCAATCCGTCACCGTCAATTACGCCACCTCGAACAGCACGGCCCTCGCCGGCAGCGACTACGAGACGCAATCCGGGACACTGACATTCGCTCCCGGAGAAAAGACGAAGACCGTCGCAATCTCCACCACCGGTGACACGCTCGACGAGGCCAGCGAGAAATACTTCGTCAACTTGTCGAGTGCGATCAACGCGACGATCTCGGACAGCCAGGGCCTCGGCACGATCACCGACGACGATGCCGCTCCGTCACTGTCGATCAGCGACGTCACCGTCACCGAGGGAAAGACCGCGACGTTCACCGTCAACCTCTCCGCCCCCAGCGGCCAAACCGTGACCGTCAAATACGCCACCGCCGCCAGCACCGTCACGGCATCAACCGACTACACAACCACCTCCGGCACGCTGACCTTCGCCGCTGGCGCGACATCGCAAACGCTGTCCGTCGTGATCAAAGCCGACACCCTGGACGAACTCGACGAGACCTTCTTCGTGAATCTCTCCAGCCCGACCAATGCCACCATCACCGACAGCCAGGCGATCGGCACCATCATCGACGACGACGCGGCTCCCGCGCTGTCGATCAAAGATGTCACCGTCACCGAAGGCAACTCCGGGACAAAGACCGCGACCTTCACCGCCTCGCTATCGACCGCCAGCGGCAAAGCGGTCACCGTCGATTACGCAACCGCCGACAACACCGCTCTCGCGGGGACAGACTACATCACCACATCCGGCACGCTGACCATCGCCGCTGGCACAACCTCAAAGACCTTCACCGTCTCGATCAAAGGAGACACCCTGGACGAAGCCAGCGAGACGTTCTTCGTGAACCTGTCGAACGCCATCAACGCCACAATCTCCGACAGCCAAGCCCTCGGCACGATCAAGGATAACGACGCGGCACCCACACTGAAGATCAACAACGTGACCGTGACCGAAGGAGACGCAGGTTCTTCAACCGCCACCTTCACCGTCACACTGTCAGAGGCCAGCGGCCAACCCGTGACCGTGAACTACGCGACGGCGAACAGCACGGCCGTCTCCGGAAACGACTACACAGCCCAATCGGGAACACTCACGTTCGCCCCCGGCGAAAAAACAAAGTCCATCAACATCGCCGTCACCGGCGACACGCTGGACGAGGTCAACGAGTCCTACAACGTGAACCTGTCGAGCGCAACCAATGCCACAATCTCCGACAGCAAAGGAATCGGCACCATCACCGACAACGACGCAGCCCCGACTCTGTCGATCAACGACGTCTCGATTGTCGAAGGCGATTCGGGCACAAGCACCGCGACGTTCACCGTCACCCTCTCCGCCGCCAGCGGCCAGACCGTGACGGTCAAGTACGCCACTGCCAACAACTCCGCCATCGCCCCAGGCGATTACACGACCACGTCCGGCACCCTGACGTTCGCTGCGGGAGTCACCTCGAAAACACTCACGGTTTCGATCAAAGGGGATGTGCTGAGTGAACTCGATGAGCAGTTCTTCGTGAACCTCTCCAGCCCCACGAACGCCAGCCTTACCGATAGCCAAGCGATCGCCCTAGTGCTTGACGATGATGCTTGAACGCAAAGCGACTTCGACAATTACCGGATCGCGTCCGGGAGCAGGGCCTTCACATACTTCAGCAGGTCGAGATCACGCAACTCTTCGCCGAGCAACTCCGGTGTCACGTTGCTGATCGTGCGCGAGACCTCATGAATCAACAGCTCGCCGAAGCGGCGACGCGCTCCGCTGAGTTGCTTGCGGAACGCCTCGGCCGAGAGCGATCGCCCAGTCGCCGCGGACACTCGTGCGGCCAGAGATGGCGAGTCTTCGTCGTCATGTTCGACGAACGCTTTGAGGCACGCGTGAAACAGATTGCCCTTGGACTTCTTCTGATGATCGCGCAGAGCATTCCAAGTGTTCTGCAACACGCACTCGCGCCACGAAGTCTGCCATTCGCGATCCGCTGAGATCGCGGTCGCCACTTGCGAAATGTCTGTCAGGTGATCGGGACGATGCGACTGCTTGCGCAGGTATTTGAGCGCCGCGTTCCTGACGATCGTGATCAGGTAGTATCGAAAGTGCCCCCGCTCCGGAGCGACGGTCGGAAAGCCCCGCTCGACAACCTGCATCAAGAACTGCTGCTCGACTTCATCCGCATCGTCACGAGTCGGCAACAACGCTCGCAGGTAAGCTCGCACCGCCGCACCGTAGCGCGTCACAAACCGCGACGGATTTGAGATCGTCGTCCACTGCGTCGTGATCAGCTTGATCTGACGCGGCCGATCTACAGGCGTGCTGGAAGAGAGTGCCATCCGAGGTTCCGTTTCAATCGGCGGACACCGTTCAACGGGCCGCTGTTGCTGCAGGTGACGTCAGTTGCCAGACCGTCAATCGACCGTTGGCGCTCGCTGCGAATAGCTCGGTGCCATCCGGAGTGAAGGCCATCGACAACACTCGACCGCCGAAGCCGGTGAGGGTTTCGACAACACGACCGGTCTCCGCGTCGAAGACTTCGACCATAGCCCCCGACGAAACGCAGGTAAATTGACCGTTCGGCGAGAACGCGACGTCATCGACTTGCACGGGCAGCTCGCGTCGCACAAAGGTCTGCAAGTTGCGTTGATTGTCCCACAGCGAGAACTCTTTCCCGAAGCCGGTCGCTTGCAGGTGTCCTCCGGGCTGAAATGCGATTGCGTAAACCGGTTGTCCGACATCGAGCGTCTGCGTCACCGGTTCGGCTTGAGTGCCTCGCCAACGACGGACGAAGCCATCGCGGCCACCGGTGGCGACCAGCAGATCGTTGCTCGGTGCGAACTCGATCGCTCGAATCTTTCCCGCACCGCTGACGACGCGACGCTGCTGCTCCTTCTGAGCGGCAATGTCCCACAGCACCCATTCTCCATCCTCGGAGAACTTCGCCGTCGAATAGGCCAACCAGTGCCCATCGGGCGATAACGCAACCGACTCCACATCCTCGGAAGCGGAGGGGACCGCCGAATCCTTGATGTCCCACGACCTCGTGTCCCACAGCAGCACCCCTTGGCCACCAGTCGTCCCGATCACCAGCCGAGTCGAATCCGTCGAGATCGCCGCCGAGGTTGCTCGCCCTGAAACCTCTTCCGAGAGGAGCTTGGCCCCGTCTCGATTCCAAACATCGATTTGACCTCGCCACTTCTTGCCGCTCAAAACGGGGACGTTCGTCAGCACGACCAGGAACTCGCCAGAGCTTGCCAAATACACCCGCGAAAGGTTGGGAGATTCCATGCTCCAGACATCGTGCTTGGAACTGGAGAGTTGCGGATCGCGAACCATGCCCGGAAGCCGAAAGGTCTCGCGATCCACAGCAATCGCCCTCGCTTGAGGCTGATCCAACTTCGGGCGAGTCGTCATCGGCAGAATCACCGCCGTTGGCTTCAACCCAGCATTGCCGACAGGCTGCACCGTGCGAACGATCGAGGGGGCACTTCGAGGAGTACTCGGCCGCAAGTGCCATCCGATGGCGATCGCAACAGCCGTCACCACGCTCACCGCAATGAGTTGGAATGCTCGCTTCGCACGACGCGGCGGAGACACAAGCGGTCGGTTCAGCTTCCCGAACAAACTTCTCGGCTCGGTCGTATCGGCGGGCATCGCGCTGGCGGCGGTCGTTATCGCAACAAGTAGCTGGAGCGTCGAACACTCGGACGTGTCGCCACCTTCCGTCTCAGCGTTGGAGAGCAGGAGTTCCAAGTCCGCGAGCAACTCGGCCGCACTGGCGTACCGGTCGCCTGGGTCTTTCGCCATCGCTCGGCGAATGATCGCGGAGCACGCTTCTGGAATGCTTGCATCGACGTCGCGAGGATCGGGGATCGGGTCCAGCAGGTGTGCGTTCATCACCAGCAGCGGAGCGTCACCCGGATACGGCGGTTGTCCCGTGAGCAGTGCGAAATACGTCGCTCCCATCGCGTACAGATCACTGCGTTCGTCTGCCCGTTCCGACCGGCACTGCTCGGGACTCATGTATTGAGGCGTCCCCAACACACTCCCGCTGCCGGTCATCGTCGTCCCAGTCGGCTCGTTGGGCCGAGCGAGTCCGAAGTCCGACAACTTGACGGTCCCGTCCGCCGATCGCATCAGATTCGAGGGCTTGATGTCGCGATGCACAAGTCCTGCTCGATGCGCGACCTCTAACCCACGACACGCATCCACCAACACACGCGATGCTTCGTCCCAGGGAAGCGGCGCCGCCTTGAGTACCTCTTGCAGGCTCCCGCCACGCACCAGTTCCAGCACAATGTAGTATTGCCCGTTGTGCTGATCTGCGTCGTACACCGCGACAACATGCGGATGGTGCAGCTTCGCCGCCGCGCGTGCTTCCCGAAGAAACCGCTCCAGTGATTCTGGTCGAGAGGCGACCGAGCGCGGCAACAACTTGATCGCCACGTTCCGTTCGAGCACCGTGTCGCGAGCCTCAAACACGACCCCCATCCCGCCACGTCCCAGTTCGCCGAGAATCTGAAACTTGCCCAGCCGCTTGCCAGCAAACTTGGCACGCTGGCGTCTCGACGAATCCGACGTCGATCCTCGTGAACGCTGCTTCAGAACGGGTGGAGATGGATTCGACATGGGCACGCGAAGCCAAGGCTGGCGGAATATCAAGGAGGCGGGACTCTAAACACTTTGGAGCCACGGACACCAAAAGTGCTGATCGATCCAATTTCCCACGGACTCTGATAGTTCCGCCTGCTGTCGGCCGTGACCGAGCAAAGCGTCACCATTTGCGGAAGATTCTCGATTCGGAGACTCTCGCCCGATTGATGGAGCCGATCCGCCTGCGGCGATATCATCCCGCCCCGTCCGGATCGCCCTAGTCGCGAGCCGGCTTTCTCACGATTGGCAACGCACGGAGACTCATCATGCAGAAGTGGGCGATTGGCGTGTTCGCGTCGGTGGACGCGGGCTTGGGAGTACATCTGGATGTCGCGAAGGAGCTGGGCATTCACACCGTGCAGGTTCACACGCCGCATAAAGAGTCTCGCAACGAGGCCGCCGCGAAGGCGTTTCTGCAACGCTGCAAAGACGCGGACATCACGGTCACTTGTTTGTTCGGCGGCTTTGAGGGCGAAAGCTACGCCGACATCGCCACGACCGCTCGGACGGTTGGTCTCGTGCCAGAAGCGACGCGGGCTTCCCGTGCGGCGGAAATGAAAGAGATTTCCAACTTCGCGAAGTTGCTGGGCTGCAACACGCTCGGCATGCACATCGGCTTTGTGCCGGAGAAGGGGAGTGCCAGCTACACGTCGTTGATCGAGGTCACGCGCGATCTGCTCGATCACGTCAAAGCCAACGGCCAGAACATGCACCTGGAGACCGGACAAGAGACCGCCGACCACCTGCTCGAATTTATGCACGACGTCGGCCGCGACAACCTCTTCATCAACTTCGATCCGGCCAACATGATCCTGTACGGCACCGGCGACCCGATCGAGGCGCTCAAGAAGGTCGGCCATTTGGTTCGCAGCATCCATTGCAAGGACGCCAAGTGGGCGGCTCCCGATCAGCGCGGCAAGGGATGGGGAACAGAAGTCGCGCTCGGCGATGGTGATGTCGGCATGGAAAACTATCTTCGGACGCTGCAGTCCGTCGGTTACACCGGCCCGCTGACGATTGAGCGCGAGATCGCTCACGATCGCGAGAGACAGAAAGCGGACATCGGACAAGCGGTGCGCTTGCTGGAATCGTTGCGGGCGAAGTTGCTTGGGACGTAGGACGCATTGACAGGCACGGCCGAACTCTGCTATCGGAGGTGGCAAGTTCAGCGTGTTTGTGACTTGGATGTCGTTGAGGTTTTCATTGGTGGCCATTCATCAACAACCGTTTCAACTTCTGATCGCGGACGACGATGCTCAGTTCCGTGAGGTGTTGCGTGCGCTACTGGAGCCATTCTTCACGCTGTTGGAAGCGTCGTCGGGCGAAGAGGCGATCGAAATTGTCGAGGGGGAGCGGGTTGACCTATTGCTTCTGGACATGCATATGGACCGGCTGACTGGCATCGAAACCATTCAAATGGTGAAGATCATCATGCCAGCGGCACCCTGCATTCTGATCACCGCCGACGCGACCGAAGAGCTCGTTCGCGAAGCGACCGACGCTGAGGCGTATTCCGTCCTGAAGAAACCGGTTCGCAAGGCGGAACTGTTGCGAGTCGTAAATTCTGCGATGGTTTCGGCGTATCAAAGCTCGCCGTTTCCAGGGGCCGGGCCAAATGCTGTCTGACCTTCGGCTTATCCGGTTGACGTTCATCGGTTCAGGCCGATAGAAGAGTACCCGGAAAACCCGACATTCGCCGAGAAGTCTGGGCTGAGGAAAGCGTGAAATGGCTGAGGTGACCTTTCAAATCCTCGAAGGTATGGAACGAGGCCGCGTGTTCGCGGAGCTGGAAACGCCGTTCACGATCGGCCGTGAAGAGGACAACGGTGTGCAGCTCAATGACGAGCGAGTCAGCCGCTTCCATTTGAAAATTCAAGAGGACTCCGGAAAGGTGATTCTGACCGATCTGGAAAGCACCAACGGCACGCGAGTCAACGGTGTCCCCACGACGATGCGTGTCTTGCAAGTCGGCGATCTCGTGTCGATTGGCCGGTGCTTGCTGGTCTTTGGAAGCCCCAAGGAAATCGGTCAGCGCTACCGTGCTTCGGATTCGGTGCCACTTCAGAAGTTGAAAGACGTTATCGATGGCTCGCATCCCGGCGAGGAGGACGACTTTGTCGAGACCAGCCGAACGGTTGATCCTGGTTCGGCTCATCCTTCGGACTGGAGCGACATGCTGGACTCGGCCAGTCAGGAACTCGCCGCCGCCCTGCCACCAATTCCCGACACGTTTCGGTTGGCTCAGCGGGCGCAACTTGCCGATTTGATCGCCTTCGTCCATCAACAGATTGTCGTGTTTCTGCAAAATGGTCGTGAGCGATCCGTGGACGACGGTTCGGGAGAACGAGCCGTCGATGGAACCTCGTGGCAGCAGATGATTGCGTTGGAAATACGCCTCGCGCAGATGATCCGCGCAGTCACCGATCCGGACCACGAGTGATTCAATCACCACGCTTGTTCAAGCCGCAGGCTTCGCGGGCGCGATTCAAAACGTCGAGCGCTTTCGCACGCGCTCGTCGCGCACCAGCCTGCAACACGTCTTCGACGTAGCTCGCGTTCGCGGCCAGCTTCTCACGCCGCTCGCGAGCAGGACCGATAAACGCGTCGGCCGCCTCAAACAGGGCTTGCTTGGCCTCGCCGTAGCCCATGCCTCCAGCGCGGTATCGCTCGGCCAGTGCCATCTGCTGAGCTTCCGTCGCGAACAATTTGTAGAGCGTGAAGACCGCGCAAGTTTCCGGATTCTTCGGGGCTTCGACTGGAGTGGAATCGGTCTTCACCGACATGATTTTTTTGCGGAGCTTTTTGGCGTCTTCAAATAATTCGATCGTGTTGCCGTAGCTCTTGGACATCTTTTCGCCGTCGGTCCCCACGACCTTGGCGGTCTCGGTCATCACGCGGGCTTCCGGCAGCACAAAGACGTCGCGCTGAAACGTCAGATTGAACTTCATGGCGATGTCGCGTGTCACTTCAATGTGCTGCACCTGATCGACGCCGACCGGCACGAGGTCGCTGTCGTACAACAGAATGTCCGCAGCCATCAGCACCGGGTAGGAAAACAACCCCGCGTCAGCCGGCAATCCTTTTGCAAGTTTGTCTTTGTAGGCGTGACACTTCTCGAGCAGGCTCATCGGAGTCAGCGTCGTCAGCAACCACATCAACTCGGTCACCTCTGGAATGTCCGATTGCCGAAACAGCGTCGCTTTTGAGGGGTCAAGTCCCATCGCCAACAGGTCGATGGCCGCATCGCGAGTGAAACCTCGCAAGACCGTGGCATCGCGGATTGTCGTCAGAGCGTGCAGGTCGGCGATGAAATAGAAGGCCTGCTGATTGTCCTGCAAGGTGATGTACTGCCGGATTGCTCCGAAGTAATTGCCCCAGTGAAAACGGCCCGTCGGCTGAATGCCGGAAAGAACTCGCATGAATCGTCCTCACGTTTTGCGATGGTTTTCGCGGGATTCCAGCAGTCACGCCTATTTCTGGCAACCGCCGCGATCCGGCAATTGCAGGGTACCGATCAGTTCCGTGATTCGTTGGCAGCCTTGCGACTTCACGACGTCTGAGAGTTGATCGACCAATCGGCTGGCAAGCGTCGGGTCGTAAAAGTTTGCGGTTCCAATCTGCACTGCAGTTGCGCCGGTCACCAGAAACTCCATCACATCGTCAATCGATTGAATGCCTCCCACGCCAATGATCGGCACCTTCACGGCTTGCGCGACTTGATGCACGATTCGCAACGCCAGCGGCTTGATGGCCGGTCCGCTCAGCCCGCCGAGCACGTTACCGAGGATCGGCTTTCGCCGTTTCCAATCAACGGCCATGCCTTGAAACGTGTTGACCAAGGTGACGGCGTCGGCTCCAGCCTCAGCGGCGGCGGCGGCGATGTCGATCACACGAGTCACATTCGGAGTCAATTTGGCGATCACTGGCAGATCGCAAACGGCTCGCACTTCCGCAACGACTTGCGAGGTCAACTTCGGATTGGTAGCGAAGTCGACTCCGCCGCTGACGTTTGGGCACGAGATGTTGAGTTCGACGGCGGCAAGCTCCTTGAACGGATTCAGTCGCTTGGCCATTTGTCCGAACTCGGCGATGTCGTGGCCAGCGATGTTCACGATGACTGGCGTCCCCAAGCCAAGCAAATAACTCAAATGCTTATCGAGAAAAGCTTCGATGCCGTCGTTGTCCAAACCAATGGAGTTCAACAGGCCAGACGAAGTTTCGACCGTTCGAGGCGGCGGATTTCCCATGCGGGGAAGTGGCGTCACGGTCTTAGGAATGATCCCACCGAGACAAGCAAACTCAGCAAACGACTGCATTTCCCGCGCATACCCGAACGTTCCCGAGGCGACCAGGATCGGGTTGGGCAAACAGAGTCGGTTGAGCGTGACTTCAAGAGGGTTCACGCCACGAAATCTAGTGGCCTGTGAGTTTCACGGCCAGTAAGCGAATGACGGCAACTTTCACCCACCGAAACATGATCAGATCACACCGCCATGTGTGCGATAGGGCGTTGCGGTGTCGGGCATGTCAACGAACCAAATCCGTTCCCAGATGTCGTTGATCATTCGCAAATTCTCGGACACATAGATCAACTGGCGAGCACGAGTGGCTGGTTCAGCCGAATACATCGGAATGACGCATCCAACATGCAGGGCAGTAGTTGTCAGCAACAGGCCGAGACAGACGAGCTTTCGCATGATGTCCTCCCTGACATCGAGTTTTGACTAAAATCTGGACGGGCGAGACGTGTTTGGCGGGAAAACTGACAGGGCTTAAACGGTGGGGTTTGCTGGGGGGGACTCACCACGAGCTTTCGCGGCTTCGGCCAGTTCCAACATACGAACTTTTTCTTCCATCTCCTTGCCGGGCTTGAACGTGACGACGTATTTCTCCGCCACGTCCACCCGTTCTCCCGTTCGTGGATTGCGAGCCTTGCGGGCTGCTCGCTTCTTGACTTCAAACACTCCAAAATTGCGAAGTTCGATCCGGCGTTCTTCGACCAAGGTTTCCACGATCGCGTCGAAGGTTTGCTGAACGATTTCCTTCGTCTTCAACTGCGTGAGGCCAATTTTGTCCGAGATGGTTTTGACGATCTCTTTCTTGGTCACGACGGAAGTCTCCTGCCAAAAGTCACCGATCCGCAGTGGGTGTTACAACCCACGAATAGGTCGCAACGGTATTCACAAACTCGATTTAGTGTCAAGTCGCGGAACGGAACCTTGAGTGGAAGACCTCCAGTCCACTGCTCGAACAAGTCGAACAGACGGACTCATCTTCCTTTTTCGGTTCGACAGAACCCGCAACTCCAGTCCAATCGGCAAAATCGGAAAAACCGAGCAGCTTTGCGGCATCCGTTCAGAGTCCCTAAAGCTCCAAATGGGAGGCTTGGGCTTCGACGACGTCGAGCGGAACCAACGGCCCGTGGCCGGCTCCGGGACAGGATTGGCGCATCCGATCCCACGCCTCCTGGCTCCGTAAGTTGCTGCGCCAGAAGGGCCAAGTACGACACTGGGTCGGCCGAGCTTCGTAAATCGAGCAACGTCGGGTCGCAGGATCGAAAAACGTGCAGTCGCCGTTGGCAAACTCGGTCAGCGAGAGTTTCGCGCCCACCAGCCGAGTGTGAAAAATTTTGATCTCACCGATCGACTGCTTTCGAAGCTCCGCGATCTGAGCGATTTCCGCTTCCGAGACCCAAACGTATCCGGCTGGTCCCGTGCAGCAGTTTCCACAGCCAGTGCAGCTAAACTGCAATCCGTCTTTGTACCAAGGTTCGTCCATCGTGCGAGAAAGTCTATGAAGCCGACATCCGCGTCTCAAACTGTCGGCGGCATCGTGTTGTGCGGCGGTCGCAGCGCCCGTATGGGACGACCCAAACTGACGCTCCCGTTCGGAGACGAGCCGATGCTCGTGCGAGTCGTCCGAATTCTTCGCACAACGGTGAACCCGGTCGTCGTCGTTGCGGCTCCCGGACAGGAGGTGCCGCCGCTTTCCAGCGATATCCGAATCCTGCGTGACGAGCAAGAACACCTCGGCCCGTTGGCGGGCATGTCGGTCGGCCTGCAAGCTCTTGCCGAGGAGGTCGAAGCGGCGTTCGTGTCTTCCTGCGATGTGCCCCTTCTCCTGCCTGAGTTCGTTGCCGATATGATCCGTCGGCTGAACGGTCACGAGTTGGCGGTACCGAAAGACGGAGACTTTCATCATCCATTGGCGGCGGTCTATCGGACGTCTTTGGCAGAACGAACGCGCCTGCTTGTTGCCGCTCAAAGACTGCGGCCTTTGTTCCTCATCCAAGACTCTGACTCCGTCGAGGTTTCGGTTGACGAATTGAGAGCGGTCGATCCACAGCTACAATCGCTCCGCAATCTGAATCGCCTGGAAGATTACGAAGCAGCGCTGCGGCTGGCGGGATTGGTTGAATAGGTTTCCATGCAACGAACACCCGACGATGGCTGCTGCGGTTTCGATGACGTGCGAATGCGCGGCTTTCGTGAGCGCGCCACTGTAGGGCAAGCCATCGAATGGCTCGATGCGAGATGCAGGACGCTCAACACGGAGGAGGTCTCGCTGGCCAGCGCGTTTGGCCGAGTTCTCGCGTCCCCTGTCATCGCCTCGTTGGATGTCCCGCCATTTGATCGTTCGGCGATGGACGGATTCGCGGTGCGAGGGACGGAAACGACCGGAGCGGGAGACTACAACCCGCTCGCGCTGCGGCTGATCGGACAATCGTTGCCGGGTCGTCCGTTCGACGGGGAGGTGGTTGCCGGAACGGCCATCCGCATTATGACCGGCGCGCCGATTCCGGCCGGTGCCGACGCGGTGTTGCCGGCCGAGTTCGCGCGTGAGATTGGCGAGCGAGTCGAATTCACTTCCGCGATTGCTCCAGGACGAAACGTTGGACAGCGCGGTGAAGATGTCGCTGCCGGTCAGACAGTGTTCGAATCAGGTCGTCGCTTGCGTCCACAAGACGTCGGCTTGCTCGCGTCGATTGGAGTTCAGTCGGTATCCGTTGTGAAACGCCCGTGTGTGCGAGTCCTCGCGACCGGCGATGAGTTGGCTGTTCCAGGGGGTGCCCGCGAACCGTTTCAGATTTACGATTCCAACTCACCGACGCTGCGAGCGCTGATCAAACGAGACGGGGGAGTCCTCGAATCGTCCCGATTGCTGATCGACGACCATGAGGCGATCGCTGCGGCTCTGACCGAGCCGGGGGCCGACATCATTTTGGTCTCCGGCGGGTCGAGTGTCGGTGCCGAAGATCATGCTCCGGCTGTCCTGTCCGAAGTCGGAGCGTTGCCGATTCACGGTGTCGCGATGCGGCCGTCAAGCCCCACCGGCATCGGCCACATCGGCAATGTGCTCGTCTTCTTGCTCCCCGGCAATCCGGTCTCTTGCTTGTGCGCCTACGATTTCTTCGCCGGCCGAGCGATCCGGCAACTCGGCGGCCGGTCATCCGATTGGCCGTACCTTCGACAGCGAGCAACCGTCGGCAACAAGATTGTCTCCACCGTCGGCCGCGTCGATTATTGCCGAGTTCGCCTCGAAGCCGGCCGCATCGAGCCGATCTCGACCAGCGGTGCGTCGATCTTGTCGAGCATGACGCGAGCTGCCGGCTTCGTCATCGTCCCTGCGGAGCTGGAAGGCTACGCTCCTGGCACTGAAGTCGAGGTTTTTCTGTACGCCCCGCTCCCGTAGCACGCACCGATGACTCAACCCACCGACGAATCTGAACTGCTGCAAGCCGCCGCTCAGGATCAATTCCTGGAGGTGATCGACCGCGACACCGCGATGCAGCGGTTCCTCGCGCCGCTGCGGATGCAACCGCTCGCCCACGAGATCGTCCCGCTGGCCGACGCGCTCGGCCGCATCCTCGCCGACGACATCCGCGCCGATGTCGACGTCCCCGCTTTCGACCGATCCAACGTCGACGGCTTCGCCGTTCGAGCCGCTGACACGATCGGTTCCGCCGACGAGACGCCGAGCCGACTACGACTCAACGGCGAAGTTCTCTCACCGGGAATCGTCGCTCAGCAAATTGTCGAATCGGGAACAGCGACGATCATCGCTACCGGAGGAATGGTCCCGCGCGGGGCGGATGCCGTCGTGATGGTCGAACAGACCGAAGTCGCGAGTCGCGAGTCGAGAGCCAATCCACTTGCCGACTCAACCCTCAACTCTCAACCCTCAACCCTCAACCTGTCAGTCCGCCGCCCGATGACAGCCGGTCAGAACATCACGTTCGCCGGAACCGACATCGCTCGCGGTGAGACGGTGCTCCGCGCCGGAGTCCGGCTGACGTCGCGCGAGATCGGCGTCCTGGCTGCGATCGGCCGAGCGACCGTTGATGTCTTCCGCAAACCGCGCGTCGCGATCCTGTCGACCGGAGACGAAATCATCGCTCCCGGATCAGCCCCGCAGCCCGGCTCGGTCTTCGACAGTAACGCCCCAACGTTAGCCGCCGCTGTCGCCGAACTCGGAGGCGAGCCGATCAGCCTCGGCATCGTGCCTGACGATCTTTCGCAACTGGACGCCGCGCTTCAATCCGCGCTGCAACACGACACAGTCCTGCTGTCGGGGGGCACGTCGAAAGGAGCGGGCGACCTCTCGTACCGAGTCGTCCGCGAACTGCGCGATCCCGGCATCGTCGCGCACGGAGTCGCGCTCAAGCCGGGCAAGCCGATCTGTCTCGCGGTGACGAACGGCAAACCGGTCGTGATCCTCCCCGGCTTCCCGACATCGGCCCTCTTCACGTTTCACGAGTTCGTCGCTCCCGTGCTGAGAGCCTTCGCCGGACTCCCGCCCGAACAGCGCGAGACAGTTCGCGCGACGCTGCCGCTGCGAGTCAACTCCGAACGAGGCCGCACCGAGTTCTTGCTGGTCAGCCTCGTCCATTCGGAGGCCGGCCTCGCCGCTTATCCGATGGGCAAAGGCTCCGGCAGCGTGACCACCTTCAGCCAAGCTGACGGCTTCATCACGATCGGCCAGCACACCGAACAAATCGAAGCCGGCCGCGAGGTCGATGTCGCGCTGCTCGGCCACGAACTCGCCCCCGCCGATCTCGTCGTGATCGGCAGTCACTGCGTCGGCCTCGACCTATTGCTCAGCGAGTTGCAGCATCGCGGCGTGCGATCGAAGTCGCTGTACGTCGGCAGCACCGGCGGACTCACTGCCGACCAGCGCGGCGAATGCGACATCGCTGGTATGCATCTGCTCGACGCCGAGACCGGCGAATACAACCGACCGTTCCTCTCCGACAACCTGCGGCTGCTGACCGGCTATCGACGCCAGCAAGGAATCGTGTTCCGCTCCGGCGATGCTCGTTTCACCGATCGGAGCGCCGCCACCGTGATTGCCGCCGCGCTGAGCGATCCGCATTGCACGATGGTCAACCGCAACACTGGCAGCGGCACTCGCATCCTCATCGACCAACAACTCGCCGAGTTCCAGAAGAGCGGCCGGCAACCCCCCGGCTACGCGGTACAAGCGAAGTCGCACAACGCCGTCGCTGTCGCCGTCGCTCAAGGCCGAGCCGATTGGGGAGTCGCCATCGACACCGTCGCCAAAATGTACGGCCTCGCCTTCATCCCGCTGCAAGCCGAGCACTACGACTTCGCCATCCCTGTAGCCCGTTGGGACCGTCCCGCCGTGAAACAATTCCGCGACCTGTTGGTCGACACCAAGATTCGCGATCGCCTTCGCAAACTCGGTTTCGAGCTGTGATCGAATCCCCTGCGCAGCTTGCTTGCAACACGATTCGTCGTCCCTAAGATGTCCCTTTCACTGGGCCGAAGTGGCGGAATGGCAGACGCGCGGGATTCAAAATCCCGTATCCTTTACTGGGTGTGTGGGTTCGACTCCCACCTTCGGCACTCTTCACAGGCGATATCACTGACTCGCAATCGTGCTCAGAACCCCGGTTTTTCCGGGGTTTTCGCGTTTCTGGCGGAGGATGTTCGGCAGCGCAATTCGCAGCGGACGAATTCGCAGCCGTTGTCAGGGCTTCTCTCCGATTCTCAGGTTTTTGGGCCAGTTTTGGGCCAGTGGATGGGCCAGTAAAATCCGCGCGGGATTCTTCCGTGCCAGTCGCCATCATCGTCTGACGCTCTTGGTGAGGTTGTCGCGGAGCGGCCAGCCGACTCACCGCGCTGGTCAGGTCGTGAAGCGAAAGATGCGTGTAGTGGTTCGCGGTCAGCTTGGGGTCGCAGTGTCGAGCTAGCTTTTGAGCCTCGACCAACGACACGCCACTCCGGCCGAGTTGCGTGATGAACTGGCCGCGAAGCGAATGGAAGTCGAACACGTCGCCGCGTTCATCTTCAAACGGCAAGCCAGCCGCTTGTAGGTCGTGACGCATCATCTCCGCGCCGTGACGATTCTTTGCCCATGTTCCCGGCCAGAGCGGTTCCGCGTTCATCGTTTCGCGCCGCCCGTGCGGAGTCATCTTTCGAGCCGCGTCGAACTTCAGAGCGATCGGTGCGGAGTCTCGCTTGCGTTGTCGTTGAGCGAACAACGTCGTGAGCGTTTCGGCCACGAGCGGATGAACTGGCAGAGTGTCACGGCGACGACGTTTCGAGTAGCCAGCTTCCACTGTCATCGTGGGCGGGTTCGCGGTCAGGTCGAAACTCGCTTCGGTCAGGCTTCCCAACTCGCGGGCGCGGAGTCCCGTGAAGGCCGCCACGAGATACAGCAACTCACGCTCCGCGCCGGTCAGACCGCAGAGCGGCTTGCCATCGCGAGCCGCTTTCAACAGTCGTCCGAAGTCCGCTTCGGACAAGCAGCGGCGCGAGCGTCGAATGTCATCCTCACCGTTGAGCCTCGAAAGGTGAGCCAGTGGGTTTTCAGGCGAGCGACGATCCTTCACCAGCCAGCGGGTGAATCCTTTGATGGCGGTCAGGTAGTGGTTGCTGCTCGCGACACTCAAGCCGGGGACGGTATTGCCATCGTTGTCTTTCGTTGGTTCGCGTTCATCCGCCAGCCACGACGCCACGGCCGCCGGCTTGATGTCCGCGAGTCGTCGGAAGCCGCATCCATCATTGATCGACTCGATTCGTTGAATTGTTCGGGCGACGTGATCGGCCGAGTTTCGTTTCGCCTCCAAGTGTTTCCGGTACTGCGCGACGTGCGAAGCCATCGGTTGCTTGCGGTGATCCTCAAACGGATCAGACACGCCCGCTTGGCTCTGCAACGACTTCCGCTTGAGTTCAGCCAGCATCAACCCGGCCAGCGTCTTGTCGGGGCAGAGCGGCACTCGCCGCCAGATTCCAAGATCATCGCGATACTGGCCGTACCAGTTCGGCGTCTTGTGTTGAACTCGCTCGCCGGTGATCGGATCAACCGACCAAAACGTCCGCTTGAAGAGCCTCGCCATGTTGGAACCCTTGCTGAGAAGACCCCACGCAAGCCGACAGCTTCTCAGGTCTGCCGACTCACGGGGGCCAAGGTGGGAAGAGAATACCAGACGCCGACGATCAGCGTCAGACGTTGTTGAATTGGTAGCTACGCTCGCCAAAGCGTGGGTTCGGTGATTGCCCACACTCTGGCGAGTGTGGCTACAGCCCGACGTGAAGCGGTCACGCCGCCGCGTCGTCACTCATTGACACTGACGAAACCTCGCCGCTTGCGGGGTTCGTTGAAGTTGTGTCATTCGGCGCGGGGGTTGTGTCAGAGTCGTTGGCGGGATCGCTTGCCGATTCCACCAACACGAACACGGCGGTCGGTCTCCCGCCGGCCTTGCCAGACGGGGATTGTTCCCAGCGTCCCAAGCCGGCCGCGACCAGAGCGTTCAAAGTTTGCTCGGCATCGTCCGATGTTGTGAACGCCGAGCTACAGCCCGGCGATCGCATCAACAGCCGAACGGTCAGCCGTCCGCCGCGTTGCTCGGCCGCATCGATGGCCAGGCGTCGCCGCCGGCTTTCTTCCGAGTCGTCAATGTTGCCGAGCAGCGCGGACACCCGCTTCGCTTCGTTCGCGAACCACTTCACCAACACGATAGCCGCATCCATGCTCTGTTCATCGACCGCGCTGGTGGTCGCAGGCGTGTAGCCTTCCGCTGCCCAGCGAACCAATTGAATGAGCAACGCCAGCCGCGCCGCATAGGCTTCCAGCTTGGACCACGCCGCCGAGAGATCATCGCCGAGCAACGACTGCTCGCGGTTGTGAGCGTTGAAGAATCGGACGAACTTTTCTTTTGCTTCCGGCGACAACGGCAACGCGATGGGAACCGGGTTGCCGTGTTCGTCCGCGCCGAAGTCGAGCGACAGCAGCCGTTCGACAATGTGCCGATAGACCGCGTCCGACTCTTCCGACACGTCCGCCTCGGACCATTGCTTCGGGCGTCGTGGCGGCATCGCCACCAACAGCCGAGCCAGCAAGCCGTTGTCTCGCAACTCCGGGTTCGATGCGACGCGGGACATCACCTTCGGCTGAATCCCACCCGTCACCGAAATACAGGCTCGCGGAATGTGCCGGCATTGGTGATCCGTTTTCCGATCCACGGTGATCGGCCCCGCCCGATGAATCGACAGCCAGCGTTCGACATCGGAACCGCGACCGCTGCGATACTGATTGAAGCCGCCGAACCAGCCGGCCAGCTCATCACAGCACAGCGTCAACCCTTGCGGTTGTTGCTCCAACAGCGGCGCGAGCGTCTTCACAATCAGGTCATCGACCAAATACCGCTTGGCAATCGGTTCGGTGAGCGGAAGCGGGATCGCATCGCCGCGTTGCCGGCCGCTCCGTTTCCACTCTTGAACCGCCGCGTCGTACTCATGCTTGGCTTGGTCGTATTGCTGTCTCGCTTGCCGATACTCCGCGAACGCCGCCGACTGAATCGCGTCCAGCGGTTCTTTCGCAAGTGCCCACGCTGGCGACTTCATCGTTCCCGATGCCGAGACAATCACCGTCCACAGCAGACACGGCTCAGACCATTTCCGCTTGAGCTTCACAACGCGCGAGTTTCCCACCGCGCTAGGCATCCGCGAACATTGGCGGCTTTCGGTCTGATCGACTTCAACGGTGAGATCGTTCCACTCAAGTACGAACTCTACGATCAACGACGACTGGAGCGTAAGGAATCAAACAATCTCCCGATCGCTTCGTCTGAATCAGATTCATCAGGCCGAAAACTCGGTCGTTCATAGCCGCCACCATCGGGTTCCGGACGTTCTTCACTTCGTCGTTCAATGGCTTGGTTGCGCAAGTAACCCAACGTCTTGGAAATGTCGATTCCCCACGCCGTGCCGACCCTTTCAAGCTCACTAGCCCAGCCATCAATGTCATCCGCGGAATCGGCATTTGACATGATCGCATCTGCCTCTTGCTCGCAGAACTCTTCCACTCGCGAGGTCAATTCGGATCGATCGCCAACGTCAATTGACGTCCCATGCTGAGTGATAAACTTGCCCCAAGATTGCCAATCATCAATGCTGTCGAGCGTTCGGTCGATCCGTTCGACCAACTTTTGGATCAAGGCGTCATGCTGAGTGTTTTGTCGGCTTGATTGAATTAGCGTATCCATGAACTCAATAAAGCTGACTGTGATACTGACTTTTCCCTGGTCATCGAGTTCCTGCAGAAGCTGACAGGCTTCATCGAGCAATTCCGGTTTGCACAGATCGGTCGCCCAACTGGCAATGCTTGAAAAACGTTCCCCGTGATTCAGCCAACCTCGTTCCAAACGCTTCCCTGCAAAATCGACAAGTCTCAAACTTGGACTTCGCACTCTAATCGTCCGCCTAATCGCAGTCCTCAGAGCATCCGAGTCGCCAATGAGTCCGGTTGCAATGACTGAATGCTTGCCGTCCTTTTGAAGCCCCATGAGCGCTTCGATTTGTGTGAAATAACGCGCCGATTCCAGCAGCTCACCAGCGAGTTGCGAACTGGCTCCGATCCTGGCCGTGACGAAATCTTTCACCGACGGGTTGTGGAAACTGACCGCAGTCATGGAACCAACCCGCTCGGTGCTGATGAATGAACCGTCAAGCTGTTTCAAAGTTCGTTCGTACTTCAAATGAATCTCGCCTGGCGCGCCGACTTGACCCGAAGAGGGCAGGCAGGCGTTCCACGCTATTTCCAAATCGGTGAAATCCACCCGTTGTGGCATCGTGGCGAGAACATGCAGCAAGCATCGAGCCTCAGGAGTCAGATGAGACTCAAATGCGTGCTCCCAGATTTGATTTGGATTATCGAGGTTGGCGACAAATTCATCGACGAATTGTGGCGAAGTCACGCTGGCTCGTCCCATTCCCATCGTCATCCATTCAATAATGCGAGGGCTGAAATTGGGATGGTCGATGACCTTTCGGTAGCGTTGCTGAGACAGAAGCGACTTGATGCAAGCTTGGGGAACTTTCGAGAAGTAGAGATGGTTGTAGAGAATTCGAGCACGGTTCCTGCGAGTGTATTTCGCCAGTTCAACAATGCACTTGGCAAGTTCCAGTTCCGGCCCACTGAGGCGCTCGTACCTCTGTTGTGCTTCGGTCAGGATGTATTCGCGGGTGGTCAGGATGACCCGTTTGTTTTTTCCATGCGACGCCGTCTTTAGCAGACGCAGAATTCCTTCGTCTTCGTTCTTCGAGAGTCGCTCACCCAGGCTTGATCGCCCCAAGAAATCGTCGAAGTAGATGACTTGCTTTCGCTTCGAGTCGAGTTGGTCGAGAGCCTCCCGCACGTCTTCCCTCGCCGTGATGAGTTCGTAGCCATCATCCACAAATCGAGTCACCAGGATTTGTGCCAGCGTCGTTTTTCCAATCCCCGGAATTCCTGAAACGATGCAGTACCGAAATTTCGACAGAATCTCCATTGCGTCGTCAAACGCAGCGGTCTGAACGTAGAGCGACAGTCTGTGGGCGATCTCCTCCTCTTCCATTTCATTCCAAACGGCAGTCCCGTTCTTGAGGATTCGCCGCAGAACGGCCGTGCTCGTCAGCCATAACTTGTGGTGCGCGGTCTCAACCTTCGGATGGTCCCGTAAGAGACCATTCAAGTCGTTGCAGCCAAGGACGTCGTCCGTGGAAAGGCAGTACGGTTTGAGAATCGCGACCAGCGTTTTCTTGTTGTCCGGCGTGAGTCCAATCGACGTGCAAAGGATGTATCGCTTCGGTTTGAGCTTCTTCAGCTTTGGCAACTCTTCACGCTCGACCTTTGACTTGAGCTTCGAGAAATCTGATCGGCAATAATGCTTGCATTGTACGATCGTGTCGCCGTCGCGCGAGGCATTCAGCAAGTCGATCCCACCGTCGCGACCTTTGGTGAACGACTGCAACCGCAACTGCAACGATGCCTGCAGCAAGTCGCGGCAAAGCTCTTCAAAATCCGCATCGGACAAACTGTGGAATGTGTAGCCGGACATTCTGTGAGGTTCACGGATCGCCGTTTCGAGTTCAACTCATTCGGAGACTTCGGCTTGATGTGGAACGCGGTTGCATCCTGGAGAAGATCGCGATCATCACCCTAAACTTGGCGTCGGTAAATGCGGTGATCGGCGTCTTGTAAGTTCGCGCACGATGTCGTTCGCGACAGCGGATGACCTCACAGTCAAATCTCCTTCGCTTTTTACGTCGTTCGCGGCGTGACAACGAATTGGCCGCAAGGACACCCGCTCGCGAGTTGAGTGGCTCAGGACGTCCGTGCCGGCTTGGCGGACCTGATTGGCAGTCCGTGGCCCTTCATAGCTTCGGTTCTGGTGCAGGTGGGCGTCCGCCGTCGTCGGCTCGCAGCGCTTTGATCAACTTCCCAAGTTCACGCTCAAACGTAGCATTGTCCGTCTCCCAGCCCATGAAGTCGGCTGCGAGGCGTGATTTCACTTGTTGGGCCTTTCCGTTGTTCCACTCGAACAGAAAGCCGTCCAAATTCAACGGGATCAACGACAGCACCTTCCGGCGTCGCTCTTTCATCAACTCGCGTTCTTTGGCGAAAGCAGTCTCAATTTCGTTATCGACCCACCAACTCGTGAGCGAATGCCGAGACCCACATAGCAGCACCTTGTCCCAGAGCCGAATGCCACGATCAACCTGCTCGTGAATGTCATCGCCCGGAAGCAATTGGTGCTCGTCCAACCAACAGCGAATGCCGCGTCCCTGAAGCGCATCATGCAGCCGCCGAGCGAACGGTTTGTCGGCGTGGCCATACGAGATAAATGCTGAGAAGAATTGGATCGGCTGATCGTTTCTCAGGTTAATGACTTCGTAACCAATCGTGAAGATGTCCCTGAGATAGTTGAAGAAGTAGGCGGTTCCTCCGTCGGGGATTACGGTCCCCGATGGAAGGTCAAGTCAAGAACGGAGGAACCACCATGGAACGACAGTACGGGACAGGAAATGGACGGGGCAAGACATCCGGGGTTCGCCGGGCGCGGAAGGTTGCTCGTCGAGCGGCTCGGCGGCGTGACGCGGTGAGAGGTGGGCCAT
>SXGU01038697.1_pt1 | contig 26608 bp, 35 predicted proteins | sample 3174531 | NCBI WGS metagenome assembly SXGU01 (sample SAMN11356863, study PRJNA531348) | freshwater metagenome | isolation source: freshwater sample F1-140 | place: China: Fuxian Lake, Yuxi | collected 2017-12-25 | reverse complement strand
CAGAACCTGAACCAACAACAGAACCTGAAATAATTTCTGATGATCCATTCTATGGAATTCAGGATAAAGAAATTGCAAAATATTCTGATTTATTTGATATACCTGCACCAGAATCTGATACCGAGGCTATCAAATTAGCTAAACAAATTCGTCAATGGATTAACGATGGTAAACCCAAACCTGGAGAATCAAAAGTAACGTTATCTGATAAAGAGGAGATACATAAACAAGATAAAGAAGAAAAATCTAAAAAGAAACGGGGATTATTTGGAAGGTTAAAAAAATGAAAATTAAAACAAAACATATACTTACTTTATCGGAATTAACTTCAAAAGAATTTTTGGGATTAATCGATTATTCAATTAAATTAAAAAAACAATCGAAAATGGGTTCAAACAAGCCGTTATTAAAAAATAAAACACTAACCATGATTTTTGAAAAACCTTCAACTAGAACTCGTGTAAGTTTTGAAACCGCAATATATCAATTAGGAGGCCATGCAATTAATTTATCTTCAAATAATACACAATTATCTCGTGGTGAATCTATTGAAGATACTGCAAAAACTCTTTCACAATATACTGATTGTATAATGGCTCGTGTTTATGATCATTCCATACTTGATAAATTATCTAAACATGCAAGCGTTCCTGTAATTAATGGATTATCTGATTCATTTCATCCTTGTCAAATTTTAGCAGATTTTATGACAATTAAAGAAAAGAAAAAAACTCTCAAAGGATTAAAAATTGCATGGATTGGAGATGGAAATAATGTTTGTAATTCCATGATTTTTGGTGCTGCTTTATCTGGTGTCACAATGACTATTGCAACTCCAAAAGGATTTGAACCTGACAAATCCACTGTTAAAATTTCTCAAAATGTAACTGATATCGAATTAACTACTGATCCTCTAAAAGCTGCTAAAAATGCTGATGTTGTTGTAACTGATACATATACTTCAATTCATAACAAAGACAGTAATAAAATCAAGAATTTCCTTCCAAAATATCAAGTTAATGATAAAATAATGAGTCTTGCAAAGAAAAATGCTATCTTTTTACATTGTCTTCCTGCAAAACGTGAACAAGAAGTTACTTCATCTGTAATTGACGGACCACAATCTGTAATTTGGGATGAGGCAGAAAATAGACTCCATTCTCAGAAAGCATTACTTTTAGCATTACTTCACGCTTAACGTATATAATAGCAGTTTCAAAGTCAGATCCTGTAGATGGCCTATTCAAAAATATTGAGAAGACTTAGAGAAGAAAAGACAAATTATCGTAAACGTGGTACCATGTTACTTGGTAAGCATGATTTCATTACTGTAAATATTTCAAATGAGAATACACAAGTTCAAGTCCTTAAACCTGGAATGACTGGTGACACTGTTATTGCATCGGCCCATTCTAGATACTTACTTGAAAAAGGATGGAAAGGTTCTCGAAAGAGTATATCTGCTGCATATCTTACAGGTTATTTGGCAGGTAAGAAGGCATTAGGTAAAGGTGCAAAAAATGCAATTTTGTATACTGGTACTAGACGATATACTCAAAGAATGGCAGCAGCTTTGAAAGGAGCAATTGATGCCGGTCTTACAGTTCCAGCTGATTCTGAATCATTTCCTGCTGAAGAAAGAATCAATGGTGAACATCTTAAAGTTAAAAATGAAATTTCTAAAATTAAATCAACTATCGATAGTGAGGTCAAATAGAAATGAGTCAATCAACACAATCTAAACCCGGACAAGGCGGAAGAAGTAGGGGTCCACCAGTTTATGGAAGAGGTCCGGCTGGAGCAACATCTGAACGTCCTAAAAGAGCTCGTAGAGAACCTGAAGAAGAAGTTTGGGTACCAAAAACTATTTTGGGACAAAAAGTTGCATCTGGAGAAATTACTTCAATTGAAGAAATTTTAGAATCTGGATTAAGAATTCAAGAGTCTGGAATTATTAAAAAATTATTACCTGATTTAAAAAGTGAAGTTGTGGATGTTGGTATAATTCAAAGAATGACTACAAACGGTCAATCAACGCGATTCAAAGCAATTGTTGCAACTGGAAATGAAAATGGTTATTTGGGAATTGGTCAAGGTAAATCTAAACAAATGAGAATTGCAATTGAAAAAGCTACTAGTCAAGCTCTACTAAATGTTAGTCCTATCAAAATGGGATGTGGTAGTTGGGAATGCAGATGTGATCAAAAACATTCTGTTCCATTCAAAGTAAAAGGAAAGGGTGGAAGTGTCACTATTGAAATTATTCCTGGACCTCGTGGATTAGGTCTTGTTGCAGGTGGAAAAGTTAAACGATTATTAGAATTAGCAGGATTAAAGGATGCATGGACTACCGCAAAAGGTTCTACTCCTACAATGAATTCCACATCAAAAGCAGTACTGAATTGTCTTAGACAGACATTTAGTCAAGGATGATAGAAATGGCAAATGCATATCTTGTTGTTAGAATTAAAGGTCAAGCAGGTTGTCCCTACTGGGCAACTCATACAATGACTTTATTAAAATTAGATAAAAAATATCGTGCAACAATTTTACCTGCAAAAGACAATACTTTAGGAATGTTAAGAAAAGTACAACACTATGTTTCTTGGGTTGAAATTGATACATCTTTAGCACAAGAACTTATTGAAAAGAAAGCCAGAAAGGATGGTTATCAAAAAATTACTGATAAGGATCTTAAAGAACTTGGATTTGCAAATGCTGCAGAATTAGGAACTGCTTTGGCTGATGGAAAGGCTACTTTATCAAAATTATCTCCACTAAAACCTTGGTTTGCTTTATCGCCTCCTGTACTAGGATTCAAAAGAAGTACTAAGAAATTATATGGACAAAAAGGTATTCTTGGTGCTAACAAAGAACTTGATACTGTCGTAAGGAGAATGATTTAACATGGCAACCAGATTAAGAAAAACTCGTAGATTGCGAGGTGGCAGACATATGGGTTGGGGACAAGTAGGTCAACACCGTGCAAGTGGTCATAAGGGTGGGTTAGGAGTTACTGGTTTGAAGAAACATCTTAGAAGTACTATGATAAAAGAGGAACCAGATCATTATGGTCATGAACCTCCTGCAGTACCACATCCAAATATTACAAAAAAATGGGCTAGTATAAGAGATCTAGATGATCTATTTGCTAAATTTGGAAAAGCAGTAGGTGGGAAGAATTTAGTAGACCTTGAAAGTGCAGGATACGATAAACTTCTTGGTGGAGGAAAAATTACTAATGCTTATTCTGTAAAAGTAGAGAATTTTACTGCATCAGCAGAAGAAAAATTAAAAGCAGTAGGTGGAGAAATTTTCCATTCTACAAAAGAAGAAAAAACTATTGGGGCCTAGGTAACTAGAAATGGCTCAAGGTTCTCTAACTTCTATTATTAGAAAAATAGTTTTCAAAGCAGAACCTTATCTTCCACAAGTTCCAAAACCTAAAAAAAAAATCCCATTACCTACTAGATTACTTTGGTGTGGTGTTGCATTACTTATTTACATGGTAATGGGACAAACTCCGTTATTTGGTGCAACAGCTCCTGAATTTGATTTTCTAGCATTTGCTAGAGTTATTTTTGCATCCCAACAAGGTACTTTGGTTGAATTAGGAATTGGTCCTATTGTTACAGCTGGACTCTTAATGCAATTGCTAAGAGGTTCTGATATTTTAAAATTTGATTTTAAAAAACCTGAAGAAAGAGGTATCTTTCAAACCGCTACCAAATTAGTTACTTATGTTGTAATTGTAGCTGAATCAATTGTATATGCTGCAGCAGTTTATGGTGGTGCTGTATCTGAACCTTATGTTTTGTATGTGATAATAGGACAATTGATGGCCGCGTCTATCCTAATTATGTTCTTAGATGAATTAATCCAAAAGGGTTGGGGTCTAGGTAGTGGAATTAGTTTATTCATTATGGCAGGTGTTGCTCAACAAATTCTTTGGAGTATGTTTAGTCCGTTACCGGCTGGTGATGGTGGAATGGTTGGTGTTATTCCATATCTTGTGGAATCATTAACTGGCGGTGGTGATATAGGTAATGTACTATTCCGTTCAAATCAATTGCCCAGTATTTTTGGATTGTTTCTTACTGCTGGAATATTACTGATACTTGTATTTGTACAAGGAATGAAAGTTGAAATTCCAATTGTTTCTACAAAATATAGAGGATTTTCAGCAGTTTATCCAATCAAATTGATGTATGTTTCTAACATTCCAGTAATTTTAGCATCTGCATTAACTGCAAACGCTGTGTTTGTATTTCAAATGATTTGGTCAAACTTTAACCCTAGAAATAATAATTTCTTTGTGAATTTTATAGCTCAATTTGATCCTACTAACCCCTCTACTCCTGTTGGTGGAATTATTTACTACATTACCCCGCCTCGTGGTTTAGATGTTGCAGCACTCGATCCAATGCGTGCTATTGGATATGTTTTGTTTATGATTGGAATTGTAGTTCTTTTTGGTAGGTTATGGGTATCACTTGGTGGTTTATCTCCAAAGAGTGCAGCTCAAAACTTACTAGATGCTGATGTACAAATTCCTGGATTTAGAAGATCCAACAGACCAGTTGAAGCGTTACTAAACAAATACATCCCATCTGTTACAATTATTGGCTCTATCATTTTAGGACTCTTAGCAGGAGTATCCGATGTACTAGGAGTATTTGGGTCTGGAATTGGAATTTTACTTATGGTAGATATTCTCATTAATTATTACACACAATTAGTTAGAGAACAAGTAGAAGTTGTTATGCCACGGTTGGGTGCTTTACTTGGTAGAAAATAAAAAAATCATAATGGTTGGAATCCCCGGTGTTGGGAAAACTTCATTGTTAGAGATTATGGTTGATATTTTAAAGAATCATCAAAAAAATGTAATTGTAATTAATTATGGAACTTTAATGTTTGAAGTTGCTAAAGAAAATGGATTAAAAGATAGAGATGAGTTGAGAAAATTATCTGTAACTGAACAACAACGTCTTCAAAAAATTGCTGCAGAAAAAATTAGTGAACATAATGAGGAAATTGTAATTATTGATACTCATGCTTTCATTAATACTCCTGAAGGTTATTACCCTGGACTTCCACTACATGTTTTGAAAATTATTAAACCTGACAATTTTGTTTCTGTTTCAGCAAAACCTGAAGAAATTTACAATAGAAGAATGAAGGATGAAACTCGAAATAGAGATAAAATAACACTAGCTAACATTAAGAAGGAGCTAGATGTTCAATCTGGTATGATCTCTGCATGCTCTGTAATTACGGGTTCTCCAGTTAGACTTGTTCTTAATACTGAGGGAAATATTACTGAAGCAGCAGATAAAATAATCAAGGCAATAGGATTGTAAAATATGGATTTTAACTTTATTCTACTCTTTATTGACTCGACACTTTTACAACTTCCTGATTTTCTAGGTGGTGGCGGACAGATGGCACTTGGTAGTGATGATCCTATCATTAAAGGTTTGATTTTGTCAATGTTTGCAGTAGCTGGATTTGGTATTATGCTAAATATTTTCAATTCTGCAGTTAGAAGAAAAATGGTTGATCAAACTAAACTAAAGAGAATCATGAAAGAAACCAGAGCTTGGCAAAAAGAAAGAATGGCTGCAATGCGTTCTAAAGATCAAGCAAAATCTGCAGAACTAAACAAAAAATCTTCGTACATGAACAAAATGTCTATGGAGATGATGCAGATGAACATGAGACCAATGTTGATTACTTTTGTACCTTTAATTCTAATTTTCTATCTTGTATTGCCACAACTATTTACGTACACAGTAGCCATTTCCCCAATACCACTAAATGTGATTCCTGGAGAAATGTTCCAACTAACTTGTAATGCACAACAAGCTTTGGATACTGCACACATTTGTTATGGAAAAGAAAACCATCTAATGCTCTGGGCTTGGTACTTTCTTGCTTCTATTGCATTTAGTGGAATTATAATGAGACTTACTAAAACCACAATGGATCTAGGTTGACAAAATCTATTGTTATATCTGGCCCTCCTGCAGTCGGAAAAACAACTGTTGCTAAAGGACTAGCTAAAGAATTTAATTTAGAATATCTTAGCGGTGGGGACATTTTAAAAGAAATGGCTAAAGAACAAGGTTTTGATTCTGATGGTGATGATTGGTGGGACACTCAAGAAGGAATGATATTTTTAAATCAGCGTGAACAAAATTCTGAATTTGATGAAAATTTGGATAAAAAATTAATTGCTTTATTTAATAAAGGTGGCATAGTCATTACAAGTTATACCTTACCGTGGTTAATTAACAATGGTGTGAAAATCTGGCTAGAAGGTTCTCATGAAAGTAGTACAAGAAGAATGCAATCTAGAGATAACATGAGCTCAGAAAATGCATATATAATAACAAAATCTCGTTTTGATAAAAATAGAGCATTATACAAAAAACTTTATGGTTTTAGTTTTGGTGAAGATAAATCTGTGTTTGATGTAATTATTAATACTGATACTTTAACTGCCAATCAAGTAATTGATGTTACAACTGAAACGGTGAGAAAATTACTATGACACTTAAGCAACTAGAAAATCTAATTGAAATTGATCAGGATATTACTGATGATGCTTATGGTACTTACTATGATAAACGTACAATTGAACAATTATTAGATAATGGAATTATTCTTTTGGATAAACCACCAGGTCCTACTAGTCATGAAGCTGTGGCCTGGACAAAACGCATTTTGAAACTTGAAAAGATTGGTCATAGTGGAACCCTGGATCCACAAGTCTCTGGTGTTTTACCATTGGGATTGGGTGAAGCAACTAAGGCTTTGGGTGTTTTACTTTATGGTCCTAAAGAATATCATGCATTAGGTAGAATCCACTCGTTACCATCTAAAGAAAAATTGGCTGAAATAATTGAAATGTTTACTGGTGAAATTTTTCAAAAGCCTCCTCAACGTTCTGCTGTAGTTAGACAAACAAGAACTAGAACCATTTATGAATTAGAAATCATTGAACAAAAAGAAAGATTACTTTTAACTAGAATCTTATGTGAAGCTGGAACATACATTAGAAAATTATATTATGACATTGGTGAAGTTTTAGGTCCTGGTGCAACAATGGTTGAACTTCGAAGAAGTAGAGTAGACCAATTTCATGAAAAAGATGGATTAGTAACTTTACATGAACTAGCTGATGCATTTGCTATTTGGGAAGAAAAAAAAGATGATAGTAAACTAATGCAAATGATAAAACCTGTAGAACTTGCATTAAGTGAATTAAAATCCGTAGTAATTCGTGATTCAGCAGTAGATGCAATGTGTCATGGGGCTCAACTTGCAATTCCTGGTGTTTTACAAATATCTCCAAATCTGAAAGTAGGAGATATTGTGGCAATTTATACACAAAAGGGTGAAGCTGTTGCATTAGCTGAATCTACAATGAACGAGAAAGAAATTTGTGATGCTACAAAGGGATATGCATTTGTTACAAAGAGAATAATTATGACTCCAAACACATATCCGAAAAAATGGAGAACCAAACCTACTTCTCCAAAGGAATAAAACATACTAAATTTATTTTTAAGGAATTGTTAGCAAAAAGTCTTATTATTTTTATTTGTGTTGGCATAATAGCAGGATTTGCATTTGGCATTTATGTTATTGATTTTAAAACTACAGCTCAATTAGTTTTTGTTGAAGGTTCATCTCTTTCTATTGTTACTGAAAAATTTAATTTTAAACAAAATGAATCAATACAAATTAGAATTATAAATTCAGGAACCAACAAAATAATTTTTTCTGATTCATCATATGGTTTAAAAATAACTGGTTTATCTGGAATATTGATATATTCTCCAATATCTATGCAAGTAATTTCTACTTTGTATTCTGGAGATGAAGTTACTTTATCTTGGGATCAAATTAAAAATGATGGTAACACTGCATTAGAAGGTGTTTACAAATTATCCTCTAAAGGAATAGACAAAGACGGAAATACTGTAGAGAAATCAACTACCGTAACACTTTGGAAGTAATTTCAAGTGTTGATAATAACATAATTTATAATTACATTTTATGAAATAGAATCGTCGCAAGACTTCTGCCGAGGTCGCCTAGCCTGGTAGGGCGCGCGCCTGGAAATTGTTTAACCATAAAGCGCGTTCTCGAAAGGGAACGGGAGTTCAAATCTCCCTCTCGGCGCCATTTTATTTTTCTAATTTTTCAATAATTTCATTAAACTTCCAAGGTCCACATTGTGCATTTATATCTTCATTCTCAAACATACCTATTTTTTGTAATTGATTAATCACATGTACTGAAAATGGTAGTGCACCTGTAGCTCCTGGTGAGTTATAATTTAAAATATGAAATGATGAATTTCTTTGTAATAATATTACATCTGGAACAAATTTTCCATATTCATCAATTACTGATGATCTTATTCCAGAAGTTCCCTTTACTGTAATTTCTTTTGTATTAATTTTTGGAATAAATTGTTTAACTCTTTTGATCATTACTGTTTTTGATATTGATGATTGAATTTCACTAAAAGCAAGTTCTTGAAATTGTTTATCAAATATTGTTTTTCTTGCACCTGAACCTAACATTTCAAGAATTTTTGGAATGAATTTTTTGATATTTTCTGTAATCTCATATCCATATGGACTGAATACTGGAACTGCATTTGGTCCAATTTCACAACTTCCATCTACTCTAACTATCCAGTGCGGATCTAAAAATGGATAATCTGGAAATTCAGGAACTGAGTATACGCTTGTTTTAGTTAAATTGTGATATTTTTTTGGAGTTTTCCAGTATTCCCCTCTAAAATGTACATCTGTAAAGTTTTTTCCAACTCCCATGTTATGTGCAATATTGATTGCTTGACCTCCTGCGGCATTAATCAAAAAATTTGTAAATATTTTATTATCTCCATTAATTGTTATTTCCCACTTATCATTATTTTTTTTTATTTGAGTTATTTTTTTATTAAAAAGGAAATTAATTCCATTTTTTTTACTATCATTCATAATTGAATTTGTTAATGTAGAATAATCTGTTGAACCATCTCTATGCACATAAAGTGCTGCTTCACATTTTATTTCCGGTTCACTTTTTTTTAATTCATTTTTATCTATTAACTTAATATCAGTTTCTTCTAATCCGTTTTCTTTTCCCCATTTTAGATATTTTTCTAGAACTTTGATTCCTTTTTCATCTAGTGCTACTTCTATAACTCCATCTTCTTTGAATGGTAAATTATGTAATTTAGAATATTCTTTCCACATTTCATAACCATGAAATGCTGAATTTGCAAATAGTTTTTTCTTTTCAGGATTGTACAGATATGGCGCATGAGCTTTTCCAGTATTTTTACCACTAGTGTGTTGTGCAACACTATTTTCTTGTTCAATGACTGCAATATTTTTTGATTTATTTAGAAATGATAAAAAATATGAAATCGAAGTGCCTAAAATACCTCCGCCAATTATAATTAAATCATACTTATCTCTCATTGGGTTTAGTCCGTTTTACTTAATATTAAATTAAATTAAATTTCCGATGATTAAGATTAATATCTAATATAATTTTGAGTTTCATCATGATGCCAGATAAATGTTCAGTTACAGAGGAAGGAAATCAATGTGTCAATCCTCCTGAATTTATAGTATCTATTGTTGATGAAAAAGATGAATACATGTTTGGGTTAACTTGTCAAAAACACAAATCTATTGTTAGTGGTAAACTTGGAATTTTACAAAATGAAGGAAAAATACACAATGGAAAAATTTGTTTTTCTCCTGTAAAATCAATTAGTACTGACTGTGTTCATGGTAATGTTGATGATTTTGTTCAAATTGATATGAAAAAATTCTAATAATTTACTTTTTTACAGTAATTATTGCTTTTTGACTTATTATCTGATATAATCAAAATTGATGATGTGTTAATAATTACTAAAAATACTGCTGCAAGTTGCGAAATTCGTAGTAATTCGCTTACTATACGTCAAAAAGAAAAATGGATTACAATTGGAGACAATGACGGTCCAGCACATATTCACATCAATTCTGAAATTATTACATCTGCAGAATTTATTCAAGAACAAAAGCCTGATAAACTTAATTTTAGTATACAATTTTTTGATAAAAATAATGAGCGTACTGTTACTGCATTTTTTACAAAGATGTATGATCAATCAAATAATTTATTTTCTGAAAGAAAAACCCTCTATGATTTATTACATAGAAAATATTCCTCTAAAATTGAATTTTAAAAAAAATCTTGTCTGAAAAAGACAAGCAAAAAAGTATCAATTTTCTGATTCTTTTTTCTTTTTGTTTTTTTCAGTTTGAATTTTTGCTAATTCTAATTCTTCGTTAGTATGTTTGAATTTTTTCAACTTGATTCAGTTTTACAATTATGATATAAAAACTCAACAATATCTAGTATCTTTACTTACGCGTGATAGTTAGTACCCTATTGAATAAATTGGTTTTTTACCACTCATTCCTAAAATTAAATTTTTGGTAGTAATTTCTGCCATTTTGCTTCTAGTTTCCTTTGTAGAACTACCAACATGTGGTGCTAATACTACATTTTCTAATTTAAGAAATTGATGATTTTTATTTATTGGTTCTTTTTCAAATACATCTAATCCTGCCCCTGAAATTATTTTTTGTTTTAATGCTAATGCAAGTTCTTTTTCATTTACAACTTTACCTCGTGATGTATTTATCAAAAACGATGTCTTTTTCATTTTTTTAAAAATTTTCATATTAAACATTTGATCAGTTTCTATTGTGTGTGGAACATGAATTGATATTATATCAGCCTGAGAAATTAATTTTTTAAATGCAATATATTTTACTCCCAATTTCCTTTCTTCTGTTTTAGAAATTTGTTTTCTGTTATAGTATATTATTTTCATATCGAATGCTTTTGCTCTTTTTGCAAGTGTTTTACCAATTCTACCAAGACCAATTATACCTAAAGTTTTACCTTGAAGATCTAACCCTACATAATCATATGCTCCGTAGATTTGATTCCATTTTCCTTTTCTAATTAATCTGTCTCCTTCTGAAATTCTTCTTAACCCATCAATCAATAATGCAAATGCCATGTCAGCTGTTGCATTTGTTAATACTTCTGGAGTATATCCTACTCTAATTTTCTTTTTTTTTGCAAATTTTATATCGATATGATCGTATCCAACACTAAATGTACTGATTACTTTTAGATTTTTTGCTGATTGAATTATCTCTTTGTCTATTTTATCGTATGGAAAACAAATTAATCCATTTACATCTCTTATTTTTAATTTTAATGTAATTTGAGGTATTGGTATTTTTCCTTTATGTATTTCAATTTGAAATTTCTTTTTTAACTCTTTTAATGCAAAATCATGCAATGTTCTTGTAAGAAATATTTTTTCCTTCATTAATCTTCAGATTTATCTCAAACCATTTATACGATTTCTTTGTATCAATATCATGTCTTCTAAAATCGAGGAGGAAGAATTTGCTATTTGTATAGATTGTGGTAATTCTATTGAAAAATGTGTATGTGTGTGCCCTTACTGTGGTGAACGTGATAAATGCGAATGTGCATTATTTGAAGCAGCAACAGGTGGATAATTGAATAGTTGTTTATCATGTGGTTATTATTTGAAACAATGTTGTGAGTTGTTGTGAATACTGATTTTACTTGGTTAATTGGTGGACCGCAAGGAAGTGGAGTGGAATCTGCTGCTAATATTTTTTCCAAAGTTTGTGCTCAAATGGGATATCAAATATTTGGTAAAAGAGAATTTTATTCAAATATCAAAGGAGAACATAGCTACTTTACAGTTCGAGTTTCTGATCAAAATATTCATTCCAATGTTAATGATGTAAATTTAATGGTTTCATTTGATGCTGAAACAATCTTTCGTCATTTTGATGAAATTTCTTCTAATGGTGGAATTATTTATGATTCTGAATTAGAAAATACAGATACTGGTAGAGTTGGAACTTTGGATGAACCTTTCAAGAAGAGATTACATAAATTACTTGAATCAAAAAATAAACCATTTACAATTACAGGAGTACTAGAGGTAGCAAAGGAAAAAGGAGTAAAACTTTATCCAGTTTCTTTCAAGAGTTTACTTCAAACTCTTTCTGCAGAAGTTGATAATCCTAGATTGCGTGGTTTAGTTAGAATGTACAATATACTTGGTGTCTCATTATCATTAGGATTGATAAAAATGCCATCTAATTCGTTAGTTGATTCAATTGATGATACCTTTTCTAAAAAACCACAAGTTGCAGAGATTAACAAGCAAGCTGCAAGTTTTTCTTACAATTATGCATCAAGTACTTTTGAAAATTTTGATCATGTTTTAACTGGTGTACCAAAGCAACCTAATACAATTCTTGTTCAAGGCCATTTTGGAACATCTCTTGGCAAAATGGTTTCTGGTTGTAGATTCCAATCATATTATCCAATTACTCCAGCATCTGATGAAAGTGTTTATTTAGAATCGAATGAAATTTTGGAAATTGAAAATGATAGACCTGGTTCTATTATTGTTATTCAAACTGAGGATGAAATTTCTGCAATAGGTATGATGATTGGTGCTGCTCTTACTGGAACTCGTTCATCTACTTCCACTTCTGGGCCTGGATTTGCCTTAATGACTGAGGCACTTGGCTGGGCTGGAATTAATGAAGTAGCAGTTGTAATTACTCTGTACCAAAGAAGTGGACCTTCGACTGGATTACCTACTCGTCATGGTCAAGATGATTTACTTTTTACCGTATTTGCAGGATGTGGTGATTTTCCAAAAATAGTTTATGCTTCAGGTGATATTGAAGAGAGTTTCTACGATACTGGTAATTGTTTCAATTATGCTGATGAATATCAAATTCCTGTAATTCACATGATGGATAAATTTTTGTCAAGTTCTGTTGTAACTTGTAAAAAATTTAATCCAAAGAAAATTTCAATTAATCGTGGTAAATTATTAGATAAGGTTGAAGGTGAATACAAACGATTTGCATTTACTGATGATGGAATTTCGCCACGTTCTAAACTCGGAATGGATAATGGTGTGTTTTGGAATACTGGTGATGAATCTGATGAATATGGACACATTACAGAAGATCCACAAATTCGCATAAAGATGATGGATAAGAGAATGTCTAGATTAGATTTAGCATTAAAAACTATTCCAGTATCTGATCAAGCTATATCATTTGGAATTCATGATTATACAATAATTTCTTGGGGTTCTACAAAGGGTCCTATTCTTGATGCACAAACTATGTTAAAAAAAGAAGGTATTGACATTGGATTTATACAAATAAAATTACTACATCCATTTCCTACAGAATATGTTAAATCACTAGTCAAGGATGCTAAAGTATTGATTGACATTGAAGCAAATCATTCTGGACAATTAGGTAAGATCTTTAAGCAAAACATTACTCGAGATATTGATTATTATATTTTAAAATATACTGGAAGAGGAATGACAAGTACTGAAATTTATGATTCTTTAAAGAAAATTGTCGAAAATAAAGCTTCAAAGAGGGAGATTCTAAGTCATGGTGCTTAAACTTACTGATTACAAAACTGATGTACACAATGATTGGTGTCCAGGATGTGGTGATTTTGGTATTGTAAATGCTTTGCAAATGGCATTAGCTGAAATGGGAATTGAACGTGATAAAGCTACTATTTTTTCGGGAATTGGATGTTCTGGAAAAACATCTCATTTCATTAACACATATGGTGTTCATACATTGCATGGTCGAGTTCTAACTTTTGCCCAAGGTGGCAAACTAGCAAATCCTGATATGACTGTTGTTGCAGTTGGTGGAGACGGAGATGGATTGGGAATTGGTGCAGGTCATTTTGTAGGAGCTGGTAGAAGAAATATCGATATGACTTACATTATTTTTGATAATGGTGTTTATGGATTAACAAAGGGACAAGCATCTCCAACCCTCAAACTAGGTGAGAAAACAAAATCACTTCCATCACCCAATACAAATTCTAATGTAAATCCAATTGGGTTAGCAGTAGTTAGTGGTTTTACATTTATTGCACGTGGATATTCTTATGATGTTAGACATCTCAAAGATTTAATTGTGAAAGCAGTTAAACACAAAGGTCTTTCATTTCTTGATGTATTGCAGCCATGTCCTACTTACAATGATATTAACACCAGAGATTGGTATGCTGGTGTCGATTTAGCACAAGAATCTATGGAAAGACATTCTAGAATTTACAAACTTGAAGATACAAATTTTGATCCGACTGTAAATTATGCTGATGAAGTTGAAGTTAATGAAAAACTTTCTCAAGCTTTGATAAAATCACTTGAATGGGGAGATAAAATCCCAACAGGTGTTTTCTATCAAAATGAATTAGTTTCTCCTTTCAGTACAAGATTGATTGACAAAATTCCAAATTATCTTGAAAATCCACCTGCAAAACAAATCATATCTGAAAATGGATTACCAAATACTGATATTTCTAAAATTCTTGATTTTCTAAATGTATAATTAAGATTCTGTTAAATTTCTTTTTTAATTTCCTCCCAGGTATCTCCTCTAAATGTGAATTCTTTATCTTTTGTTTTTGCTATATCTAATCTCCATCTAACTGATTCAATATCGAATTTGTAATTAACTTCTTTAATTCCTTGTGGAAGTTTTTGAAGATCAAGATGGTGTGGTAATAATTCTATTACAAAGTCTATTTTTTCTATTGCATTATTAAACCACTGTCTATCAACTACATCAACTGTAAATACAATTCTTGGATTTCCTGCAAAATTAATTTTAATCTTTAATGCATTACGACTACCCCGTCTTCGTTTGTATTCTTTTAAAACATCTTTTACTTTTTCCCAGCGTTTAAAATCAAACCATTTGAAAAATGATTCATTAAATTCTAAGGGAATATCAATATCTAGAAAACTTACAAAATTCTCATCATTATTTTCTATCTCTTCTTGTAGCACTGTAAATCTAGAGCTTAGAAATCCATAGAGTACTTCTATCTCCCACGGTGATATGCCATAATACTCTAATTTTGTTTTTAGTGATTCTGACAATAACACGATCTACGTAAATTTGTAATTAAATCTTCAATTTTTATTAAATCAGCTCAAAATATTAAAATTATATAGACAACTCTAGTGGGTTAGACATGAAGAAAGAATTTGTTGTAAAAAGCATTGATTCAGCCCCAGATGGAGCGCCATATGTTATACTTTCACTATCTTCACTCAAAGATCTTAAAGATGGAAATCAAAATCCACCTGCTGCTTTTGGCTCTCCAAAGGTTATGGGATTTTCAAACATGAATGATATGATGAAAGATCTTAACAAGATGATGTCTGGAGCTGGTATGGGTATGCAATCCGGAATTACTCAATTAAAAGTTGAAATGCATGAATACAAAGAGATGAATCTTTCAGTTGGCGATAAAGTATTTCTTGAATTAACTAAAGCCGAAACTCTTGGTGTTTAGATAATTTTTCTTTAATTTATTCTCAAATAGTATTAAAAAACTTCCAACCATACAATATCATTACAGTTCCAATTACAAATAACATTGGTTTCCATGCAAATACTGGAATTCCTGGAGTTGCAAGTTTTACTTTATAGTTATCTATTACTCCTGTAATATTTTTTTTAATTTTATCGTGCCAAATATTGCAATCTACTTGATATTTTTTTAAAATTTCCACAACTTCATACACTACAGGAGTTCTTTGTGAAAACAAATGTTGAAGATAATCTCTTGATACTTCCACTTCTGCATGAATTCCAATTTTTCCATCTTCTAAATCTACCATTCTGATATGCATCTCCCAAGGTTTTTTTAATTTCAAATTTATTCCACTACCAATTTGATCAGGTTGTTTGTGTTCTAATTTTACTTTGGTAAATCCCTCTGCTGTAAATATTTTCATCAAATCTTCAAAACTTTTTTTAACAACAATATGAAGTTGTTCTACTCCCTCTCTATTATCTACATGAATTATATGCTTTAATCCATCAATAAATGAGATAGTTTTTGGATATGTTGTCAAGTATTCCATGTCCTTCATCTTAAATTCCTCTATTTAAAAAAACTTATTTTGTATATTGATTTTTTGGTGAATTTGTAAGACCTCTAACGTAAACACATTGTTCTGGTGCTATTGCCATCTCTGAAGAATTTATTTTTCTATCCGTGAGTTTTGCTCCTGAATCTCTCACTATTGCAAATGGTCTTGATTCATCAGCTTCTCCCATTTTGTGATTTGCAATTGTTGCAAGATTATCTACCACCGCTTGAAATGTAACTTTTAATGGATTTCCATCAAGATCTTTTTTGGATCTCATGTCTAATACTGGCTCTATTCCTGCACAAGATACTGCAACTCCTGATGTTCCAATTCTTGCTGGCATTAACCTGCTATCTACTAAAATAACTCCTACATGAATTAATAATTTTAAGAAAACTTTTCTTCGAATTTGTTCTGCAATTAGATAAGGATTAGTTGGGTATAGAATTGCTTTACCTTCTTTTACATTTGATTTATCAATTCCTGCATTTGGTGCCATAATATTATCTGCTGACGTAATAACGAATCCTCCTATACCTCCAAAAATTTTATCTGATTCTCTAATGATAATTTCTGCAATTTCTGGTTTTAATCTATATTCCTCTGCAATTTTTATGCCATATTCTGATGTTTTTATTTTCTCCAAATCTACAATTCTTCCTTGTGAATTCGATACATATTTTGTAGAAATTACTATTACATCACCTTCTTGTAATTTCGTTTCATTTTTTTCTAAAGTATTTGTTAAAGCTTCAAAAATATCAAATTTATTTTCCATTCTTTCTGCCTGAAGTGGTAATACTGTTAATTGCACAATATTCTATGAATTCTGTTTCTTTTTTATTGTTCTGAAAAGCTTTTAATCCCAAGAGCGATCTTTTTGAATCATGAATATAGTTGAGAAGATCCTTGCACGTGCCTCAGGTAAGTCCTCAGTAGCACCTGATGATGTGGTTTTTGCTGATGTCGATAAAGTAATGATGCATGATGTATCTGGACCTGGTGTAATCAAGGTTTTTGATAAATTAAAAAAACAAGGAATTGCAGTTGATAAATTATGGGATCCGACAAAAGTTTGGGTAGCTGAAGATCATTTCGTACCATCAGCTGATAAACTATCTGCAGAAAATATTGTAAAATTATCAAATTTCACAAAAAATTATGGTATTGAAAAACATTTCAAATATGGAATGGGTCAATATGGTATATGTCATACCATATCTCATGAACAAGCGATGGTAATGCCTGGTGATGTTTATGTTGGTGGTGATTCTCATACAAATACAACTGGAGCTTTAGGTGCATTTGCAGTTGGTTTAGGTCATACTGATATTGCATATGTTTTGTTAAATGGAAATATTTGGTTTAAAGTTCCAGAAACCTACTATTTCAAACTAAATGGAACGTTACCTAATCATGTGATGGCAAAAGATTTCATTCTAAAAATAATTGGTGAAATTGGAAATGATGGTGCTGCATATCAAACAATGCAATTTGGTGGAAGTGGAATTGATGCCATGTCTGTTGAAAGTAGACTGACTTTATGTAATATGACAACTGAAGCAGGAGCTAAAAATGGAATTGTTGAACCTGATCAAAAGGTGGTTGACTATCTTTCTGCTAAAGGTGCAACAAATATGAGATTAGTACACGGAGATGCAGATACAGAATATTCTAAACTCTTTGAATTTGAAAGTTCAGAAATAGAACCAATGATTGCAAAACCATTTTCACCTGACAATACATGTGTTGTAGGTGAAGCTCCTTCAGTGGAATTGGATAAATCATACATTGGATCATGCACTGGTGCAAAATACGAAGATTTGGAAGCTGTAGCAAAAATACTCAAAGGAAGAAAAGTAAAGATTAGAACTGAAATATTGCCTGCAGCAATTTCAATTTACCAACGCGCTATGGAAAATGGTCTGTTGAAAATTTTCTTAGATGCTGGTGCTACTGTTGGACCACCTACTTGTGGTGCCTGCTGTGGTGCACATATGGGCGTATTGGCAAAAGATGAAATCTGTATTAGTACCACAAACAGAAATTTCCCAGGTAGAATGGGTCACGTTGAATCACAAACCTATCTTGCCTCTCCAATGGTTGCAGCAGCTTCTGCAGTTACTGGAAAAATTACTGACCCTAGGGATTTGCTATGAAGGGAAATATCATAAAATATGATCGTGATAATATCGACACTGATGTAATTATTCCTGGTCAATATCTTAAAGTTCATGATTATGCAGAATTAGCAACTCATGCAATGGAGGGATTAGATCCTGATTTTCATTCTAAAGTGAAAGAAGGTGATTTTATTTTATCTGGAAAGAATTTTGGATGTGGTTCATCTCGTGAACATGCTCCAATCGCATTGTCTCAGTCTGGGATAAAAGCAATTCTTGCTTTATCTTTTGCAAGAATTTTTTACCGAAATTCTGTTGATGGCGCATTTTTGCTACCTATTGAAATTTATCAAGATGCTTATGATGGAATTTCTGAAGGTGATGAAATTGATATTGATATTTCAAAAAATCAAATAAAAAATATTACAAAAAATCAAACATACAAAATGAAACCCTTCTCAGAAATTATTGGAAAAATAATTGCAGCCGGTGGTTTATTCAAGTATAAGCCAGATCAGGATTAAAATGGGAAAAACACTTTTTGAAAAGATTTGGGAATCTCATGTTGTTGTTGAAAAACAAAATGAACCCACTTTAATTTACATTGATAGACATCTAGTTCATGAAGTTACATCTCCTCAAGCATTTGAAGGATTACGTATGAATAATAGGAAAGTACGACGTCCAGATTTGACAATTGCTACTATGGATCATAATGTTCCCACCAGTAATCGCTCTTTACCTATATTGGATCAAACTTCTGCTGTTCAAATTAAAACACTAAAGAACAATTGTAAAGATTTTGGAATTAAATTATTTGATATTGACAGTCCAAATCAGGGAATTGTTCATGTAATTGGACCTCAATTAGGTATAACTCTACCTGGTTCCACTATTGTTTGTGGTGATAGCCACACTTCAACTCATGGTGCATTTGGTGCGTTGGCATTGGGAATAGGAACTAGTGAAGTTGAACATGTATTGGCATCTCAAACATTATGGTTAGAAAAGCCAAAAACATTTGAAGTTAGAGTTGAGGGAAAAAGAAGCAATCCTCATGCAGTAACTGCTAAAGATATTATTTTATCAATAATCAAAAATATTGGAACTGCTGGTGGAACTGGTACTGTCATTGAGTATCGTGGAGAAGGAATAACTGATCTTTCTATGGATCAGCGAATGACAATTTGTAATATGTCTATTGAGGGAGGAGCTCGTGCAGGATTAATTGCACCTGATGACAAGACCTTTGATTATTTACGAGATAGGGAATATACCCCAAAAAACTATGAATCTCTTGTAGATTCCTGGAAAAAAACCCTAACAACAGACTCTGACGCAATTTTTGATAAAACATTTACTTTAGACATTAATGATATTGCACCACAAGTAAGTTGGGGAACAAATCCTGGAATGACTTGCGATGTAGATGAATCTATTCCATCTCCAGATGAATTTTCAAACGGTGATGCAAATCAAAAGAGGGGAGCTGAAAAAGCTCTTGAATATATGGCTCTTAAATCTGGAACTATGATCGAGGATATTATGATTGATAGAGTGTTTATTGGATCTTGTACTAATGCAAGATTAGAAGATCTTATTGAGGCTTCAAAAATTGTTAAAGGAAAAAAAGTTGCATCAAATATTAATGCAATGGTGGTTCCTGGTTCTCAAATGGTAAAAAGACAAGCTGAGGAAATGGGATTAGATAAAATTTTTATTGATGCTAATTTTGAATGGAGAGAGGCTGGATGTAGCATGTGTTTAGGCATGAATCCTGATATTTTATTACCTGGAGAGAGATGTGCCAGTACATCAAATAGAAATTTTGAAGGAAGACAAGGTACTGGTGGTAGGACTCATCTAGTTAGTCCTGTGATGGCTGCAGCAGCAGCAATTTATGGTCATTTTGTAGATGTTAGAAAATTGGATTTCAATTAGTATGAAACCATTTCAAAATGTAAAAAGTATTGTCACTCCACTAGATATGGTGAATGTTGACACTGATCAAATTATCCCAAAACAATTTCTAAAATTAGTTCAAAAATCTGGATTTGGTAAATTTCTATTTTTTAATTGGAGATATGATGAAAACGAAAATGTGAAATCTGATTTTATCTTAAATGATTCAAAATATAATGGATCAAAAATTCTAGTTACAGGTGATAATTTTGGTTGTGGTTCTAGCAGAGAACATGCTGTATGGGCTTTAGATGATTATGGATTTTCTGTAATTATTTCATCCTCTTTTGCAGATATTTTCTTTAGTAATTGTTTCAAAAATGGAATACTTCCAATTTCACTTGAATTAAAAATGGTAGAAAGATTATTGCATGAAACTAATCCAATTGAAATCGATTTACAAAATCAACTTATTAAAACTACTTCTGAAAATATTCCATTTGAAATTAATTCTCATAAGAAAAAAATTCTTTTGGATGGATTAGATGATATTGAACAAACTTTTCAATACGAGGATAAAATATCTGAATTTGAAGAAAAATCTACAGTCCCATCTGTTTTATGATTTTCGTCACTAATTTCTCGTTTCTCTCTAAAATTATTGGAGATTCTGCGTCAATCCACTCTCTTTCTCCAATATCATAGGCACTTACCTTGCCTTCTTTAGATAATTGTTGTAATATGTCAAATGATAGATTAATTTGTTTTGTCTTCTTCATTTTTATTTTTTGAATGATTTCTTTTCCTAACATGTAGACTCCCAAACATTCTGATAATTGTAATTTAATTACCGGTTTTTCCTTAAATTCTTTGATTATTCCATTCTCAACAATTGCAAAACCTGTTTCTTCTTTTCTTTTTGTTCTAGTAGCAATACATACAAAACTATTTTTTTCTTTGAATGTTTCTCTCATCTTTTTTATATCTATTGCACATAGATTATCTACAAACCATAATAAAAATTCTGATTCATCTTTGAGTTCTTTTTCAATGTGAAGCAAATCCCCTCCAGTACCATTTTGTGAATCTTGAACAAATTTTATGTTTTTTTGCTCTCCATAGTAATTTTTAATTTGACCGCCTAAGCCATTGTAATCTGAAATTATGATTATTTCTTTTATGAAATTAAATGATTTCAAATATTTTATAACATAATCAATCATTGGTTTTCCATTAATTGATATCATTGCTTTTGGAAAATATTCTGTATATGGTTTTCCGCGTGTACCTTTGCCCCCTGCTAAAATTATAGCTTTCACAATCTAACGGTAAGATTTCTGTTTTCTTGTTCTTGCACCAGGTCCGCCAAATTTCTTTGGTTCTTTTTGTCTGGCATCCCCGCTTACTAGATATTTATCAAAATCATCAATTCGTTTTCTGAGATCTTCTCTGGTGGACTTTGGGAAAGGATGATCTTTTGGATCTTTTTTAGACTTTGTCCAGCCTATGAGTGCTCTTGTAATTGCAGTTGCAATTGCACTGGCTTGTCCCATATATCCTCCGCCTCTTACTCTTACAGAAATATCAATTTTCTCTCTTAAATCGCCTGCAATTTCAAGTGGTGCTAAAATTACTTCACGAGCGATTTCTTGTGGAATCATTTCAACTGGAACATTGTTAATTCTAACTTTGCCTACGCCTTTTGTAATGTAAACGTGAGCACTTGCAGTTTTTCTAGTTGCAAAATAAATCTCAGTTTTTGGAATCATTTTATTCAGTCCATCCTATTACTCTGCATAATTCTGCAAATGTTGTATAATTAGATGCTTCTTTTGTGATTAGTGCTTTTTCAAATTGAATTTTTTCTAATGGTTTTGTATCGTTTGGTACGCCGATGTATGTTCTTAGTCTCTGATATGCTAATTTACCTGATGGCTTTTTATCAAATGGTAACATCTGGCGAATCATTTTTGCAATAAGAGTATCTGGTCTTCTGTAGTGTATAGGTCCATGTTTGTAGTTTATTACACTGTTAATATCTAAAAAGATTCTATATTCTCTAATTTGATTTGCTCTTGTTCCACTCATCATAATTTTTTCACAATTGATAACTGTAACTCGTTGTCCTCGCAATAGTAATTTAGCAACATTTGATGATAATCTACCTGCAATGTGATTTGTTGCATCTACTACAACTGGCCTATCTGTTCTGACAACTATTTGTTGTTTAGAAGTATTTGAATTTCTTCCAGCAGGTTTGTTAATTCTTCCGTTAGCCAAGTAGTACAACTCCCTTTCCTGTAGGATTTTGTTTGATTAAATCTGAATGTGAAATTAACTTGCCTCCATTTTGTAATACTTTAGTTGCTGCAGCACTTGAAATTGAAAATGCACATAATGTAATTTTATGTGATATGTTGCCTGTTGCTAGAACTTTACCAGGAAATACCACCGTATCGTTTTCTTTAGTTAGCTGACTTATTCTATTCAAATTGATGTCTCTTCTTGCAATTGATGTTTTTAGTGCATATTCTGCTAATTTTCCCCAAATTGGAGCGTCATTTTTAGTTGATGCCTTTTTGAGATCACTTGCCATACGTATAACAACTTGACTAGTCATGTGAATAATGCGACTTAAAACCCAAATATAATGTCTATGCTTGTATTATTCTTTCAAATTGTTGATCATATCTTTGAATTCAACAATTCTTCTACTTACTTCGTTTACACCTTCAAGAACTACTTGTTCGGGATTTAGTGCACCTGTTGACTCTACTGTAAGTATTTTCTCATCATCTTTGTCTGTATCTACGAGTGTAGATATGTTTGAGGCATTCCACTTTGCATGTTCTGTTCCCCGTCCTAGTCTTGCATAGCATTCAACTTTAATTTTTTGACCTGGAGCTAATTGAACAATTGGAATTTTGTCTGAAACTGGTTTTACTGTATCATCTTCAGATGATAATTCATTAGATAACACATTCCTAGTTGTATCTGATTCACCAGCGTCTAAAACTAAAAGAATTTTATCTGATTCATTAAATTTTTTCAAATCTGTTTTTAATGGAATTAATCCTAATCTATGTGCTAATGCTTCATCTTGTAACACTGATGTATTTTCAATAATATCCACTGTATCAATTGCAAAAACTGGAACGCCGTTTAAGCATACACGTCTTAACGCATTTGAATATTGTATTGGAATACCTTTTAGCTTGATAGATATTTTTTTGGAATCTTTACTAATCACTTCTAACGATGACAAATCTTCTTGAAATTTGCTAGAAAGCACATAAAAATCTAGCTAGTTTTACGCATAGATAAATAGTAAATTATAGTATCTATTTTAGAAATGGCTGATACGACTGTAGTTCGATATTCATTTGGGGGAGAAAAATTCGAAATTTTAGTAAAACCTGATCCTGCTTTAGATTACAAATTGGGTAAAAAAAAGGATATTTCTGTTGTTTTGATATCTGATGAAATTTATACTGATTCTGGAAAAGGTACAAAACCATCTACAGAAAAATTACTTGCAGCCTTTAAGACTGAGGATAAAACTGAAATTGCTCAAATAATGTTTGAAAAAGGCGAACTTAACCTAACTACTGATCAAAGAAGAAAAATGATTGATCAAAAGAAAAAACAAATTGTCGAATATATTGCTAAAACTTATGTTGATCCTAGAACTCACTTACCTCATCCTCCATTACGAATTGAATTGGCACTCAAAGATGGTCGTGTATCAATTGAACCTCAGAAAAGTGTTGAAGAACAAGTAAATGAAATTGTTGAAAAACTTCGTTCAATAATTCCATTGAAATCTGAAAATCTTCAATTAGAAATTACTATCCCTGCACAATATATTTCTCAATCTTTCTCTGTTTTGAAATCTATAGGTTCTCTAAAAAAAGAAGAATGGCAAAATAATGGTTCATTAAAAGCAATACTTGAAATACCCGCAGCAGCAAGGCCCAACGTGATTGACAGATTAGGTTCTATTACGAAAGGTTCTGCAATTGTTGAGGTATTGAAATAATGGCAGATAGGCGTAAATATGTTATTCCAGGCGATATTGTAACAAGTGGACCGTTTAGACCTGAACAAAATGTTATACTCGAAGGAAATGATATAATTTCTACAGCTGTAGGTATTTCTGAAATTTATGAGGACTCTGTTAAAGTCATTCCTTTAACTGGAAAATATCTTCCTAAAATTAATGATCTTGTAATTGGCAAAGTTGTTTCTCATACTTCATTATCTTGGGAATTGGATATCAATTCTTGCTATATTGGATTTTTGCCTGCAATGGATGTTTTCGGACGAGATTTCTCTACGCATGCTGATGAACTTTCAAGTAAACTCAAAACAGGAGATCTTGTAGCAGCTAGAATCGCAAACTTTGATCGAACTCGTGATCCTCTCATAACAATTTCTGATAGAGATTTAGGTAAAATTGATGATGGTATTTTAATAAAAATTTCACCAAACAAGGTTCCACGGTTAATTGGCAAAAAAGGTAGTATGATTCAGATGATTGAAATGGCTACAAATGCTGCTGTAACAATTGGTCAAAATGGTTGGGTTGTAGTTTCATGTGAAACACCTAAAGGATTATCTAAAGCCAAAAAAGCAATTGAAATGGTTAATGAAAAAGCACATATTGCTAATTTGACTGATTTGGTTAAAGACATGTTAGATGAAAAGGATGAATCATAATGGGCGGACGAGATGCAAACATGGTTTTATTGGACAAAAATGGCATTCGCTGTGATGGACGTAAAGTAGACGAACCAAGAAGGATTATGATTAGAGCTGGTGGATTAAAAAATGCTGATGGCTCTGCTTACATTGAATTTGGCGATAATAGAATTTTAGTTGGTGTGTTTGGCCCAAGGGATGTTCATCCAAAACACATGTCAAATACTGATACTGGAATTCTTAGAGTAAGATACCATATGGAACCATTTTCTGTTGGCGAAAGAAAGAATCCTGCTCCTTCTAGAAGAGAAATTGAAATTTCTAAAGTAATCAAAGAAGCACTTGAACCTGCTGTTATGTTGGAAAAATTCCCAAGAACTGCAGTAGATGTATTCATTGAAGTTTTACAAGCTGATGGTGGAACTAGATGTGCAGCACTTACTGCAGCATCTGTAGCATTAGCTGATGCTGGTATTCCAATGCGAGATATGGTTGCAGCAATTGCAGCAGGCAAAGTTGCTGATACTATAATTCTCGATGTTAACAACGAAGAAGATCAAGCAGGTCAAGCAGATATGCCGATTGGATATATGCCAAGTCTTAAGAAAATTACCTTATTACAATTAGATGGTGTCTTAACTCCAGAAGAATTCAAAAAATGTGTAGATGTTGGAGTTAAAGGATGTGAACTTGTTTATGAACTCCAGAAGAAGGCACTTCATGACAAATATTTTGGAAATAGAGGAGATTAAAAATGACCAGTGTTTCTGTTATTGACGAATTAAAAAAGGCACAAATTCTAGAATTATTAAAACAAGGAAAAAGAATTGATGGCAGAACACTAGATGAACCTAGAAAATTAAAAATTGAAACAAATGCAATTCCTAAAGCAAATGGTTCTGCTAGAGTTTACCTTGGTGACACTGAAGTAATTTGTGGTGTTAAAATTCAACCTGATAGACCTTTCCCAGATTCTGGTGACAAAGGACTTTTCATTTGTACAGCTGAACTTTTACCACTTTCACATCCAACTGTTGAGACTGGTCCTCCACAACCTCCTGTAATTGAATTAGCGAGAGTTACTGATAGGGGAATTAGAGAAAGTCATATGATTGATGTATCCCAATTAGTTATTCAAAAAGATAAATCTGTAATTGGTGTGTTTGCTGATGTTGTAGTTGTTGATCAAGATGGTAATTTGTTTGATGCATGTTCTTACGCTGCAACTGCTGCATTACTTACATCAAAAACTCCAACATGGAAAATGGTTGATGATAGCCCCTCAATTGTTGAAGGCGGAGAAAAACAATTACCTGTAAATACAATTCCTGTATCTGTAACTATGGGAAAAATTGGAAATTATATTGTAGTTGATCCTAATGGGGATGAATCGGAAAGCATGGATGCAAGAGTTACAATTACCACTGATTCTAATGGCAACATCTGTGCATTACAAAAAGGCGGCAGTGACGGATTCACACAAGAAGAAATTATTCAATGCAGTGAATTATCTGTCAAAGTAGGCGCAAAAATTAGAGAACAATTAAAATTAGCCCAACAGGGGAATCGGTAATATGACAAGAGCAAATAAATCTCTAAAAGGATTAGGTGCTCGTTACGGCATTAAATTAAGAAAACAATATACAAAAATTCACTTTACATTAAAACAAAAAAGAAATTGTCCTGAATGTGGTTCACAAACATTTGGTAGAGATGCTGTTGGAATTTGGTCTTGTAAAAAATGCAACTACAAAGTATCTGGAACAGCATATGACGTTAAACT